>Ga0179596_10000009_pt1 | contig 259104 bp, 235 predicted proteins | sample CZODoug1_1_08_16_FD_155494 | JGI IMG/M metagenome (GOLD analysis project Ga0179596, IMG submission 155494) | Vadose zone soil fungal communities from Angelo Coast Range Reserve, California, USA - CZODoug1_1_08_16fungal (Illumina Assembly) | ecosystem: Environmental > Terrestrial > Soil >... | reverse complement strand
GATCGTGGCGTTCGGCGGCATGCCGGTGAAGAACACCCAGATCAGCGCCGGCGGCGTCGGCCACCACACCATCCGCGACAGCCTGCGGCTCTGCCGCGACAACGGCGTCGGTTTCGTCAATGTCAGTCCGATCCGCGACGATCTGGCGGCCGAACTTGGCGCCGAGTGGCTGGCCCCGCGGCCGAACACCGATACCGCGCTGATGCTGGGCCTGGCGCATACCCTGGTCGCCGAAGGGTTGCACGATACCGGGTTCCTCGCGCGGCACTGCACCGGCTTCGAGCGGTTCCTGCCCTATCTCATGGGCGAGGCGGATGGCCAACCCAAGGACGCGGCTTGGGCCGCCGGGATCTGCGCCCTGCCGGAAGACGAGATCCGGACGCTCGCCCGGCGGATGGCGGCGACGCGCACCATGATCGCCGTCGCCTGGTCGCTGCAGCGCGCGGATCACGGCGAGCAGCCGCTTTGGATGGCGATCACGCTGGCCGCGATGCTGGGCCAGATCGGCCTGCCGGGCGGCGGCTTCGGCTTCGGCTATGGCGGCTCCAACCGCATCGGCAACGTGCCCCAGCCGCTCTCCTGGCCGGCACTGCCGCAGGGGGCGAATCCGGTGCGGCGCTTCATCCCGGTGGCGCGCGTCGCAGACATGCTGCTCAATCCCGGCGCCGCCTTCGAGTATGATGGCGCCGGCCACCGCTACCCGGATATTCGGCTGGTCTATTGGGCGGGCGGCAACCCGTTCCACCATCAGCAGGACCTCAACAAACTGGTCGCCGCCTGGCGCCGGCCGGAAACCGTGGTGGTGCACGAGCCCTGGTGGAACGCGCTGGCGCGGCACGCCGATATCGTCCTGCCCTGCACGACCCCGGCCGAGCGCGACGATCTCGGCATCGCCACCGGCGAGGGGCATCTCTTCGCCATGCGCCGGATCGTATCGCCGATCGGCCAGGCGCGCAGCGACCATGACATCCTGACCGGGATCGCCAGGCATTTGGGTCTGGCCGAGGCGTTCACCGATGGGCGCGACGAGATGGGTTGGGTCCGGCACCTCTATGGGCTGGCCCGCCAGCGTCTGGCGGAGCACGACCTGGACGTGCCGGATTTCGAGACCTTCTGGCGCCAGGGCCATGCGCGGCTGCCGGCACCGACCGACGAGACCAGCCTGCTGCAGGCGTTCCGCGCCGATCCCGAGGCCGCCCGGCTGGACACGCCCTCCGGCCGGATCGAGATCTTTTCCGAACGCATCGCCGGTTTCGGCTATGCCGATTGCCCGGGTCATCCGACCTGGCTGGAGCCCGCGGAATGGCTCGGCGGCGAGGTCGCGGGGCGGTTCCCGCTGCATCTCATCTCCAACCAGCCGCGCCACCGGCTGCACAGCCAATACGACAATGGCAGCGCCAGCCGGGATGCCAAGATCGCCGGTCGCGAACCGGTCTGGCTGCATCCCGGGGATGCCGCCGCGCGGGGCATTCTCGACGGCGCCGTGGTGCGCGTGTTCAACGATCGCGGCGCCTGCCTCGCCGGCGCCGTGCTGACCGACGCGGTGATGCCGGGTGTGGTGCAGCTCGCCACCGGCGCCTGGTTCGACCCGGCCGAGCCCGCCGCCGACGGGTCGCTCGACCGGCACGGCAATGCCAATGTGCTGACCCTGGACAAGGGTACCTCCAGCCTGGCGCAGGCGCCGGTCGCCCATAGCGCGCTGGTCGAGATCGAGCTGTTCATCGGCGAACCGCCGCCGGTCGGCATCTTCGCGCCGCCGCCGATCGAGCCGGAGCGAACCCAGCCCCAGCGAACCCAAACCCAGCGAACCCAACCTCAGCGATCCCAGCCCCAGCGATCCCAGCCCCAGGGAGGTGGATCATGATCGCCCTCGACAGCCTGGAGGCTCTGGTCGCCCGCATTCCCGACGGCGTCATGCTGGTGGTGCCGCCGGATTACAGCGGCGTCGCCGTCGCCGCGACCCTGGCCCTGGTGAAGCGCGGCGTGCGCGGCCTGCATCTGCTGGCCAGCCCCTCCTCGGGCATCCAGGCGGATCTGCTGATCGGTGCCGGCTGCGTGAGCACGATGGAGGCCGCCGCCGTGACGCTCGGCGAATTCGGCCAGGCGCCGGCCTTCAACGCGGCGATCCGGGCCGGGCGCATCCGCATGCTGGATTCGACCTGCCCGGCGATCCACGCCGCGCTCAACGCCGCCGAGAAGGGCCTGCCCTTCATGCCACTGCGCGGGCTGCTCGGCAGCGATATCCTGGCCCATCGCGCCGATTGGCAGGTGACGCAGAACCCCTTCGCCGACCGACCCGACCCGATCGTGCTGTTGCCGGCATTGCGGCCGGATATCGCCCTGTTCCACGCCGCCGCCGCCGATTGCGAGGGCAATATCTGGGTCGGCCGCCGCCAGGAACTCTCCGTCATGGCGCATGCCGCGCGCCAGACGCTGGTGACGGTGGAGCGCGTGCTGGAGACCTGCTTCTTCGATGACGAGGCGCATGTGGCGAGCGTGCTGCCTGCCCTCTACGTCTCGGGCATCGCCATCGCCGAGCGCGGCGCCTGGCCGCTCGGCATCGACGATGTCTACGAGACCGACGGCGAGGCGATGGCCGCATACGCCGCCGGCACCCTGTTCGCGGTCCCCGCGTGATGGATACGGCCCTGCTGATCGATCTGATCGCCGATTTGATCGGCGATGCGGGGCATGTCGCCACCGGCGCCCTGTCGCCGATCCCGATGGCGGCGGCCATGCTGGCCCGGCGCCGCTCCGGCGGGCGGATGCGCGTCACCATCCTGGGCTCTCGCCGCAACAGCCGGTTCAGCGGCGGGGCCAAGGAGCTGTTCGATTGTGCCGCGCAAGGCCGGATCGACGTGTTCTTCCTGTCCGGCGCGCAGATCGACGGCGAGGCCAATATCAACCTGCTGAGCGTCGGCGATTACGACCGGCCGAAGCAGCGGTTCTCCGGCTCGTTCGGCTCGACCTACCTCTACATGATGGTGCCGAAGGTCATCCTGTTCCGGCCGGAGCATGACCGCCGCGCCCTGGTGCCGCGCGTCGATTTCATCAGCGCGCCGGGCTGGAGCGCGCCGGAGGTCTATCGGCCGGGCGGTCCCCATGCGTTGATCACCGGCCGCTGCCTGTTCGACTGGCGCCGCGACGAACGGCGCTTCGCCTTGCGCAGCATCCATCCGGGCGAGACCGCCGCGAGCGTGCGCGACGCGACCGGCTTCGACTATGCCGAACCCGCCGACGTGCCCGTCTCGCCCGCGCCCAGCGCCGAGCTTCGCGCGGAAATCCGCGATCTGGTGCGGGGCGAGGTCGCCGAGGTCTATCCGCGCTTCGCCGAGGAATTCGCCGTTTAAGTCTCCCCTCTCATCAAGGCAGATCATGAGCGACCCCTTCACATCGAAACGCGTCATCATCACCGCGGCCGCCACCGGCATCGGCCGTGCCATCGCCGCGAGCTTCCACGCGGCCGGCGCCACGGTCTGGATCTGCGACGTCGACGAGGCCAAGCTGGCGGAGACCGCGGCGGCGCTGCCGGGCATCGGCACCATGCGCTGCGACGTCTCCGACCCGGCGGCGGTCGATGCCTTCATCGATCGCGCGGTGACGGCGATGGGCGGGCTGGATTTCCTGGTCAACAACGCCGGCATCGCCGGGCCGGCCGCCCCGGTCGAGGAGATCACCACCGAGGATTGGGCGCGGGTCATGGCGGTCAACGTCAACGGCCAGTTCTTCGTCGCCCGCGCGGCGGTGCCGCATCTCAAGGCGGCGGGCGGCGGTGCCATCATCTGCATGGCCTCCGTCGCCGGCAAATACGCCTTCCCGCTGCGCTCGCCCTATGCCAGTTCCAAGGCGGCGGTGATCGCCTTCGCGCGCGGCCTGTCGGTCGAACTCGGGCCGTTCAAGATCCGCGTCAACGCGATCGCCCCCGGCGTGGTCAGCGGCGACCGGATCGAGCGCGTGTTCACCGACCGGGCCAAGACCAAGGGCATCAGCTATGCCGAGATGGAGGCGCTCGCCCTCAAGGCGGTGTCGCTGAAGACCATGGTCGATCCCGAGGAGATCGCCAGCCTGGTCCTGTATCTCTGCGCGCCGACCGGGCGCGCCATCACCGGCCAGGTGCACAGCATCTGCGGCGGCCTCGAATATACCGAATAGGGAAAGCACCTCATGGCACCGTCACGGAAAGTCATCATCACCTGCGCCGTCACCGGGGCGACCCATACGCCGACCATGTCGCCCTATCTGCCGGTGACGCCCAGCGCCATCATCGACCAGGCGGCCGAGGCGGCGGAGGCCGGGGCCGCGATCCTGCATCTCCACGCCCGCGACGAGAAGACCAGCCGGCCGACCGGCGATCTCGACACCTGGTTCCACATCCTGCGCAGCCTCAAGCAGCGCACCGGCGCCGTGCTCAACATGACGACCGGCGGCAGCACCTACATGACGATCGAGGATCGGCTGAAGGCGCCGCTGGCCGCCCGGCCGGAGCTGTGTTCCTGCAACATGGGCTCGATGAATTTCGGCGCCTATCCGATGATCGAGAAATACAAGGGCAAGTGGAAGCACGACTGGGAGGAGGCGTATCTGGAGGCCAGCCGAAGCGCCATCTTCCGCAACACCTTCGCCGATATCGAGAGCATCCTGACCGATCTCGGCGCCGGCGGCACCCGCTTCGAATTCGAATGCTATGACGTCGGCCATCTCTACAACCTCGCCCATATGGTCGATCGCGGCCTGGTCAAGCTGCCGATGTTCATCCAGCTGATCGTCGGCACCCTGGGCGGCATCGGCGCCGACCCGGAAAACCTGGTGTTCATGAAGCGTACCGCCGACAAGCTGTTCGGCGACAAGTACCGCTGGTCCGTTCTGGCTGGCGGCCGCCACCAGATCAACATGGGCACCATGGCCGCGACCATGGGCGGCAATGTCCGCGTCGGGCTGGAAGACAGCCTCTATGCCGGCAAGGGCAAACTCGCCACCTCGAACGCCGAACAGGTCCGCCTGATCCGCGGCATCCTGGAACGCCTGTCGCTCGACATCGCGACCCCGGACGAGGCGCGCGAGATGCTGGGCCTGAAGGGCGGGGATCAGGTGGCGTTTTAGGGGGCGGCTGCACGACGGCGTCACCGCTTAACGGTCGCGGCACTGGGCATTCTGGCGATATCACCGCATATTTGGCGCATATCGCCAGGAGGTCACATGACGAAAGAAGCGGATCTCGGCAGGTGGGCGGCGCTGGGCAATGAGGCTTTCTCGCGCGCCGATTTCGCTCATCCAACCGACCAAGTCGCCTTCTTGCTGACCCACGAGATCCGCAAAGGCCTTCCGGTTCAAGCGATCGCCACTCTGGTCGACCAAGGCGGCTTCACCGTGGCCGAGTTGGATCAGGTCATCATCTCCCGCAAGACTCTGGCGCATCGCCGGCAGATCGGCACCCTGACTCCCGACCAATCGGATCGCGTCGTACGGGCCATCAGCATCTTGGCTCTGGCGCAGGAGACCTTCGGATCGGCCGCGAAGGCCAATGAGTGGCTGCGTCGCAAGACCTCGACACTCGCCGGCCAGTCGCCGCTTGAGATGCTGGACACGGAGATCGGGGCGCTCCAGGTGCAAACCCTCCTCGGCCGCATCGCGCACGGGATCGCCGCCTGAGGTGTTGCTATGGCGCCTGACGCGCGCGCCCTATGCCGACTTGGGTGGGCAAGGCGCGCAACTCTATGGTGGCCGTTGGAATTCGCCCGGCGCGCCGGTGGTATATGGCGCGGCGGAGCCTTCGACATCGGTGCTTGAGGTGCGCGTCCACTTGGACGTACCCCTGCACCTGTTGCCGGACGATTATGTTCTCGTCTGCGTATCCCTCGAAGAGGTCGCTATCGAAGTCGGCCCCGCCGTCGGTACCCGGGCGGAATGCCGAACCTTCGGTGACCAATGGCTCAAGCAGGCTCGCACACCGCTGTTGCGTGTGCCCTCCGCCATCGTCGCGGAGAGTACCAACCTCCTGCTGAATCCCCGCCATCCCGACGCCCCGCGCGCGAGCATCGTTGCCAGCCGCACATTCCAATTTGACGAGAGGGTGTTCGGGTAGGTCTGGCACCCACCGGATGATTTTCCATCGTCACTATGCCGCCCCTTCCAACCCGAGGAAAGCGACAAGCGCCCGGCTGATGATCATCGTCACCAAGTCGCCGCGCTTCACGCCTTCCACTCATCCGCGAAGTCGCCGCTGTCCGGATCACGCCCCCCGCCCACTCCAGCCGGCGAGACATCACCGACCTGCCCCTCTCCGCCGGTGGGGCGGAGAGGCCGGGTGAGGTGGGGTATTTCCGGCACAAGGATCATCGCCCACCGTGCACCGTCGATGATCCTGTTGTTTCAAAAGCCGAATGACCGAATAGCCGTGCGGTGCCATCGATGTTTCCGTGTCGAGGCCGGTGCCGTCCCTCACCTCACCCAACCTCTCCGCCCCCAAGGGCGGAGAGGAGCAGAGTCGGGCGCGATCAGACAGTCCGACAAGTCACAATGATCCTCCAATCAGCGATGATGCCGTCCCTCATGGCGGGTCGCTGCCCGTGGCGGCGCCGCGCGGTCTCAGCCCGGCGAACCGATCGCCGGAGAAGACGGAACGCAGATACTCCACGGCATCGGCCCGGTGCGCCGCGTAGTCGGGGGTCGAGAACGGATCTTCCGGAACCGGCCCTTCGGCCGGTTCTTCCCCCGCCGCCTGAGCTTCTACCGGCCGGCTATCCTCGGCTTCGTCCCCGTCCGGCGGATCTTCGAGCGTTTCTTCGTCGGTCTCGTCCTCCTCATCGCCCCACTCGGCATAAGGCGACCCCGGCGCCTTGGTCCGGGCTTCCTGCACCGCCCAATGATCTTCCGCCCAGCGGCGCCAATTCGGATCGAGCCCCAGATCCCAGCAGATCCGGGCGATGATCTCGCCGATCGGATGATCGCCGATATCGGTCTCGACATCCTCGTCTTCCAGCCGCTCCCGCAGCTCTCTTTCCCGCTGGTAGGCCTTGATCCCGGTGAGCTCGGCATTGATCGCCTGCTTCACGATGCGCCCGACCTGGGCCTTGCGCCGGTGCCGGCGATCCGTCTCGGCCAGCGCCACGCGCTCCGCCTGCTTGTCCAGCGCCGCCGCCGAGACCGCGCGGGGGGTCAACGGCTCCTCGGCGATCCGCGCCTCCAGCGCCACCGTCTGCCGCACCGAGCGCGAAAGCCGCGTGAACACCAATCCCAGATCCGGCCCAGGCTGACGCGGTGTCTCGGCCGGCTCGGAAGCCGCCTTGGCCTGCTCCAGCGCCTGCCGCCCGACCGCCTCCGCCAGCTCCATGCCGATCTCGGCGAGCCGCTGCAGCATCCGCAGATGCCGCTCGGTCCGCTCGCTGCTTTCCGAACTGGGGGCACACCCCTCCATCCGCTCCGAGGAGGGACCGGCTTGGGTCGTGTCCGCCGACGCGGCGATGGCTTGCGCTCCATTCATGAACAAAACATGAACAATTATAAGGGGAATGTCAAGACCCATCCGGAACGCCGAACGACGCTGCGCTTTTCCGCCCGGTTACTCTGGGGTTTCTATCTGGGGACACAATATGTATTTTTCTCAGCGCCGGCCGGGGATCGACCCAAGCGCCCCGCTTCCTCGTCAGAGGCCGAACCGGCCCCACAACGCCCGCTGTTCGATCGTGGCGATCAGCTCGTCCGCCATGTCGATCAGCAGGCCGGATGAGGCGGCCGACGAGCGGAACGGCAGGGGCAGGCGCCAGCGCGATCGGCGCTCGCCGATCAGGCGCAATTTCGTATCTGTTCCGAAACGTTCCTGGATCACGCTTCGCACATCGCCGATGCCGTCGATCAAGCCATTCGCCAGCGCCTGTCGGCCGGTGAAGATCGAGCCGTTGAACAAACCATCCTCGGCGCCGGTCAAACGGCTGCCGCGGCGCTCGCGAACCAGCTCTTTGAAGCTGTCATGGATGTCGAGTTGCAAGACCTTCAGCCGGGTTATCTCGGTCGGATCCTCGATCAGGAACGGATCGAGCAACCCCTTGTTCTGCCCCGCCGTATAGACCCGCCGTTCGACGCCGATGCGGCGCATCAGGTCGGTGAAGCCGAAACTGGCGCTGATCACGCCGATCGAGCCGACGATCGAGGTGTTCTCCGCATAGATTTCGTCCGCCGCGAGCGCCAGCCAATAGCCGCCGGAGGCCGCGACATCCTCGGCGAAAGCCAGCACCGGCACCGATCGTTCGGCCGCCAGCTGCCGGATCCGGCGGTGGATCAGCGACGATTGCACGGGCGAGCCGCCGGGCGAATTGATCAGCAGGGCGACCGCCTGCAGATTGGGCAGCTTGAACACGCGCTCGATCTGGGCCGCGAGACCGGCGAGCGACAAGCCGCTTGCCCGACGGCCGCTGGGAGCGGCGATCACGCCGTTGAGGCGAAGGACGCCGACCACCGGATGGCGGGACCGGAGCCGACCAAGGGGGACGCGGTCAAGCAGGTTTTTCAGGCTCATGGTCATGCTACATGGGGTTGGGTCCACCTCCACTGCAAGGTCACCCATCCCGATCGCCCGCCTTAAAGCACCAGAGCCGCCCCATGACGCAGCACCGCCTCCGCCTCGGGCGTATAGCTGCCGTCCGCCTCGTGGAGAACCAGCCCCCAATCAAGGCGGGTCGGCGTGCGGGTCGCCTTGCGCGCGCGGACCAGCACCCGCCGCGCCGGCTTGCCGACGCCCGCCCAGAGCGGAAAGATGACGATCTCCCCAGCCCGTCCCGCGAATTCGGTCAGCACGGCCTCCAGCCGGTCGGCCCGGTGGATCACCGTCACCGTCCCGCGCGCATGCACCATCGCCAGCGCCAGGCGCACCCAGGCCGCGAGATCCGCATCCCCCTCGATCGCGGCGGTGGCTCGGCCCGCCATGGGCGAGCGGCTGGCGGTGCCCGCTTCGAGAAACGGCGGATTGGCGATCACATGGTCGAAGCCGCCGGGCGACAGCCGCGGCGGCGGCGCCAGGATATCGCCGATGATAAACGACACCCGATCCGCCACGCGATTGAGAGTGGCATTCTCGGAGGCGAGCCGGACCAGGTCGCGCTGCCGCTCCAGCCCCATGACCCGGACGCCGGCGACCCGCTGGGCGAGGCAAAGCGTCGCAGCCCCCGTCCCTGCCCCTAGCTCCAGCACGCTCTCCCCCGAATTCGCCGGGCAGCTGGCGGCCAGCAGGACCGGATCGATCGCGGCGCGAAAACCATCGGCCGGCTGGCGCAGCACGACGCGGCCGCCGCACAGATGGTCCTCGGTTATCCCGACAGGTAGCTGCTCACCGGTCCCCTGTGGAGCCACCATGGGACGCCGGTCGCCGCCTTTGGCGGTCATGATGCCGCATCCGCCTCGGCGACGAGGTTACGGGCGCGCACCAGATCCTCGTCATCCACCATCAGGCGCCGCGGCACGGCGCCGATGCTGCCATCGATGATGCTGGCGTGCTGATCGAGCAATACCGGTTCGATGCCGGCCGAGCGCAGCAGCGCCTCCAGCCACGACAGGCGTACGGCGTTGTTGGTCCGCTCCAGTTCCTGCACAATCGACCCCGTGTGATGAAGAACGCCGACATTCTCGCTTATCGCCGGCGTGCGGACTACCTACATCTGCCTGGCGGCACCGGGCATCTGCCTGGCGGCACCGGACGTCCGCCTGGCGGCTTCCGGCTGGCGGTCTTGACCGTTCGGGCGCTCAGTCTATGCTCCTGTCGGTATTCGGTGGCCATCGCGGCTTGACCTGACGGGGAGGGTCGGTTGATCGCGCGGTGGATGACGTAGTGCGTATGTTAGAGGAGAGACACCGGATTGGCGGCAATGCTTGGCTTGAAGGATCGGTCATCTACCGCGTCGCAGGCCGAGCTCGGCAGCTTGATGCGGTTGGTCGATGGCGATCTCGCCCGCGTCAACGCGCTCATCCTGGAGCGGATGCACAGCCCCGTCGCCCTCATCCCGCAGCTGGCAGGCCACATCATCGCGGCGGGCGGCAAGCGCCTGCGGCCGATGCTGACGCTCGCGGCGGCGAAGCTGTGCGGCTACCAGGGCGAACGGCATCTGACCCTGGCCGCGGCGGTGGAATTCATCCACACGGCGACCCTGCTGCATGACGACGTGGTCGATGCGAGCGATCTCCGGCGCGGTTTGGCGACCGCCAACGCGGTCTGGGGCAATAAGCCCTCCGTGCTGGTCGGCGATTTTCTGTTCAGCCGGGCATTCCAGCTGATGGTCGCCGATGGGTCGCTCGAGGTCCTGGCGATCCTGTCGCAGGCCTCCGCGGTGATCGCCGAGGGCGAGGTGATGCAGCTGATCACCGCCAATGACATCGAGACGACCGAGGAAGCCTATCTCGACGTGATCGGCGCCAAAACAGCGGCGCTGTTCGCGGCGGCGAGCCGGATCGGCGCCGTCGTCGCCGATCGGCCGACGGCGGAAGCGGTGGCGTTGGAAAATTATGGGCGCAATCTGGGCATGGCGTTCCAACTGATCGACGACATGCTGGATTACTCGGCCCATCAGGCGGAGCTGGGCAAATCCGTCGGCGACGATTTTCGCGACGGCAAGATGACCTTGCCGATCGTGCTGGCGATCCGGCGGAGCACGGAAGACGAACGGCAATTCTGGCGGCGCACCATGGAGGAGCAGATCCAGGAGGAGGACGACCTCGCCACCGCGATCGCCCTGTTGCGCAAGCACGGCACGCTGGCCATGACCATGGAACGGGCACGGCTTTACGGCAACACGGCGATCGCCGCGCTGGAGCCGTTCACCGATAGCGAGGCCCGCCAGGCGCTGATCGACGTGGTCGATTTCTGCCTGCAGCGCGGTTACTAGCTTCTAGCGGCCAATGCCGTGAGCTTTTAGCAGCTAACAAGGTGCAGTTTGCTCGCCCACCCCTCGAACAGACATCAAGAATTCCCCATCGCTTTCGATACGTTTATCCAGAAAGTTAATCACGGCCTTGATACGCGCGATGTGCAAAAGATCCTCGTGCACAGAAAGCCATATGTCTCTAACCGTGAATAGTTCCGGCATAACTGGCCGCAGATCTTTGTTGTTCGCGGCCACGAACGACGGCAGCATGCAGATCCCCTGCCCGCTGGATACCGCTATATACTGAGCGACGAGACTGGTGCTGCGAAAAGCCGTCTGGGTCGGTCGCAGGATGTCCGAGAGCCAGCGGTTTTCCTTTATATAAATATGATCATCGATGAAATCGATGAACGCATGTTCCTCAAGTTCCTTCGCCGTTCTCGGGTATGCGCGGTCGTTGAAGTACGTGCTTGAGGCATAGAGCGAGATCTTGAACTCGCCGATCTTTTTTACCGATAGCCGCTTTCCTTGTGGCCGAAAGAAGCTGACAAACACGTCTGCTTCCCGCCTGCTCAGGTCGAGAAGACGCGTATCCGTTATCAATTCGATTTGAATGGATGGATATAGCTTGTTGAAGTCAGCTATGCAGCGCGTGAGATAGAGGCTGCCAATGCCTTCCATGCACGCAATGCGGACGGCACCTCCCGTCTCAGCGTTTTCGATTCCGACCGCTTCCACGATCGAATTCGCCTCATTCTCCATTCCTTCAGCGTATTGCAGCAGGCGCAGTCCGGTCTCGGTCAACGCGAAACCTGACTTACTACGTTTGAACAGCGTGCAATTCAGACTGCGTTCAAGCTCGCGGATACGCCGGCTGACAGTCGTATGATCGACCTTGAGCTTCTGCCCAGCCCGAACGAGGTTACGTTGGCGCGCCACTTCGAGAAAGTAGGTGATATCGTTCCAATCGTATTGGAGCTTACGCGAAGGCTTTCCCCCGGTATGCCTAATCGCGACTTTTGCCACTTATAACCTCGGCCAGTTTCGGTCATGTCATCGGCGACGGCACACCATTCCTCCTGACAAGCTCGCTAGACCGCGACGATTGGGGAATACGTTTCGACCAGCCGGTTCGCGAACATATCGACCTTTGGAATCATCATTTTTTGACGGCAGACAGCAAGATCAATATGCCGTGGCATCACCGCTCCGAGTTTCTGTACACGGGGCGCGACGACGTTGATATTCCATAGCGGAAAGCCTGTCGGCGGGATCACTACGCTACCGCCAGGATACGGGCAGTCCGTGCGGTTTGCCAAAACGACGGCGACACGGTTGTCCTCGGCGCGTGGAACCGCAAGCAGTTCCCTCTCGAAGGGCTCACGCAACGATGCCGGCCACAGGATGATGTCTGCAGCCCCGATCGCGAGACAGCGCGACGTCTCCGGGAAAACGGCATCATAACCTGACATGACGCCGATGCGGCCGTACGGCGTTTCGAAAACCGGATAGTCGTCGCCAGCACGGGCCCAGCTCCGTTCTTCGGCCGTCAGATGCGTCTTCCGATATCGACCGATTTCGCCGCCGTCCGGACCGATCAGAAATGTCGTGACATAAAGCCCTGTAGCCGCTCGCTCGACGGTAGGCACCGCGATCAGACATCTATATTTTTCCGCGATTTTACTCACAGGCGCGAGAAACGTTTCAGTTTGGCTCGCGAGAGATGCGGCCTCTCCTTCGGTAAGCAGGCTCTGGGCGCAAAACGCATATTCCGGGAGTACCAGCACTTTTGCGCCCAGCTTCGCGGCGTGGTCCACCATATCCAGAACGTCGGAAACGCCGACATCCTCAGTCACATGCATCTGCACGGCGGCCACTTTCGTGACTGATTTCGATGGGACGAGCGGCATGTCGGCAACGCCGTAAATCGGCGTATGCCGATATGGCAGAGCCATAATCCCATAGGTGTCCGGGCGCCGATCGGCGATCTTATCGTTGGTTGCATAGATTGATTTATCTGCTGCCGCATCCAGATCGATATCGGAGACAGCCATTCCATGGGTGTCATAGGGGACTTTCGACCGAACGCACCCCTTCGGGTCGACGATCATGCTCCCGCCGGGATAGTAAATTGATCTCTCGTAGCCCGACTTGGTGGCAGCGACGAGCCACACGCCGTTCTCGTAGCTCCTCGCAGGTCCCCACATATCCGCCTGATCCATGGCAAAGAAATTGGCCATGTCCACGATCACCTCTGCGCCCTGCATCGTCATCGCTCGAAAGATCTCGGGGATGCGTCCGTCGAAGCAGATAAGGAGCCCGATACGACCGAGATCGGTGTCGACGACGGGACAGCCCCGTTCGCCAAAGCTGAACCAGTTCTGGTCGTGGGTTGCGAGAAACTGCTTTTGGTAGTGGCATGCAAGGCGACCTTGGCGATCGAACATCACGCCACTGTTGAATATCTTCTGCTTGATCGGATCCCATTCAGTGATGCCGCTGGCGATATAGACGCCATGCTTGCGACTGAGCTGAGACAGCGCCGTCACGAAGATGCCGTCGACCAGTGTCTCGGCGAGTTCCCTGCAATGATCGGCGGAGTCAAACAGGTAGCCGGTATCCATGCATTCCGGAAACACGATGAGTTCGGCGCCCTGCCGAACCGCATCCTCGACATACTTCGTTGCCAAAGCGATATTGTAGTCGAAATCCCCGAGCCGCGCGAGTGTCTGAACCGCGGCTGCGCGAAAGCGGCGCTTTACCATGTAAATCTCCTATTTATGATTGTCTCGAAGTCGGCTTCCACGCGAACTCACGGCGCGCGGCAGCATGCGTTCAGCGCGATTTCACTTCACGCCAAAAGCGGTCCAAGCAATGACGCTTAAGCGACATGAAACGCTCGCCAGTCGTTACTTCAAGAGTGCGCGGCCAAGGCAAATCGACCTCGACAATCTCGGCGACCCTCGTCGGCCTTCGGGTCAGGAGGACGACTTTGTCTGCGAGTTGGATCGCCTCATCAAGATCATGGGACACGAGCAGCATCGTCGTCCTTGTCTTCATGTATATGGTCTGCAGCTGTTCTCGCATAAACAGCGTCATCTCGTAGTCCAGGGCGGAGAACGGCTCGTCGAGGAAAAGCACCTCCGGCTCCGTCACAAGGGCACGCAGAATCGAGACCGTCTGTTGTTGTCCGCCTGATAAGGTATAGGGGAAAGCGTTGAGATCGATCTGAACGCCAAAATCAGCCAGTAGCTTTTCCACGCGGCGATGCCGTTCCTTGCGTTCGATGCCCATGACCACAAGCGGATAGTGAATATTGTCGATGGCCCTCAGCCAGGGAAAGAGCGCCTCGCGGTAGTTCTGGAATACATAGGAAATCTTTGTGTCTTTGATGAGCTGTCCGTCATAGAGGACCGCGCCAGCGTCCATCGGCATCAGGCCAGAAATCATGTTAATGAACGTGCTCTTTCCGCAGCCGTTCGGCCCGAAAATCGAGATAACTTGTCCAAGTGGGAGATCGATTGCAAAGTCGTCGTAGATGACCGCGCCGTCGAATGTCTTCTTCAACCCGCGAACCGTCATGAAAGTTTGACGGGCCAGCTTCTGGTCTTGTGCCAACTGAGTCGATCCGCTGTGGTCGGCACCTCCATCGGCGCCACGATCCGTGCTTCTGACGGAAGAAACGAAGCTCATGACCGATGGCTCCCGTTGATCCTCAGTTTCCAAAATCGGACTTTGAAAGCAGCTTCTCTCGGACATCCAGCGGACCGGTCAGAACCCCTTCTTTGATAAACACATCGATGAGGGCCTGATATGACTTAATATCAGTATCGTTGATGTCTTTGTAGCCACGCAGATAGGGCTGCGCCAAGAATTCAAGCTGATCCTGCTTAATCGGGGTGTAATTTGGAATAATAGCCTTGTACTTTTCAAAGTCACCGTTCACGAGATCCGTCGCCTGATCGATCGCCGCGACAATTTTCTGGGCCACTTGCGGCCGCTCTTTCATGAATTTAGTTGTCATGATTGAAGCGCCAGAATAAAATGGGTCGGCAATTACGGTGGCGACGGGGTTGATCATGGCACGAACAGCTTTGCCTGATGCAACCGCGATAGAGCCAACGGGCTCGAGCGACAATGTCGCATCGACTGTCCCTCCGACCACGGCAGGCACCTGCATCGCCACGGCAAGATCGACGAGCTTCACGTCTTGATCCGGATCTAGACCCGCTGCCCTGACCATGTATCTTGAAATGGTTCGCCATTGGATTCCCGGCACATGGCCTAGAGTCTTGCCTCTAAGATCGGCAAAGCTTTTGATCGTACTGTCGGGCTTGACGATAAGTCCGTCGTTTATTCTGTTGACCGCGATTCCACCGCCCTGAAGTCCGAAGATCTTCATTTTTCCCGGAAATTTTGTTTCCGCAATCATCGCGATACCGGCGGCAGCCCCGGGGGCACCAAAATCGGCCCGTTCCGCGACCAGTGCGTCTATGATCTGGTTAGGCGATTCCATCTTGGTCGAGACGATCTCGACGCAGGCTTTTTCAAACAGCTTCTCTTCCAGCGCCACGTAGTAGGCCGTGGTTTGCATGATTGGCAGCCAGACCACCGTCACCTTGTCCATTTTGTCGCATGCCGCCTGAGCATGGTTCGTGGCGATCACGAGCGCCGCCACAGCGACAAGCAGAATTCTTTGCATCACAATAACTCCCAAGTCTAGATTTACGCTCCGGTCGGAAAACTATTTTCCAGACCAGTGAACCAAAGATCTCTCGACGAAAAGTAACGCCACATTCAATCCGTAACCCATCGCTCCAGAGACGAGAATCGATCCATACATATCGGTCAGCGAGTAAGATATTTGCGCATCGATGATCCGATGGCCGATCCCGTCGGTCGCACCGATGAACATTTCGGCCACGATAATGACGACCAGAGCGAGCGAAGCCGCTGTTCGCAATCCAATGAACGTCTGTGGAAGTGTTTCAAAGAAGATGACGTCCCGGAAAATCCGCAAGGAAGATGCTCCCATGGAACGCGCAGCCAGAATCCGGGTCTGACGCGCATTCATGACCCCATAGGCAACGTTGAAGACAATCACGAGCCAGGCCGCGAACGCCGCTACTGCGATCTTCGCGAGATCACCGAGGCCGAACAAAAGCAGAAAAAGTGGAAAGAGCGCCGTTGCCGGCGTTGAGCGAAAGAAATCGACGAGGAATTCTACAGACCGGTAAACCGAAGCCCTCGCGCCAAGGATAATGCCGGCTGGCACACCAGCGACGACCGCGATGACAACAGAATAAGCGACGCGCGTAAACGTATGTAAGAAATCCTGCGTCATATTACCGGAAGAAATATTTACGATCGTATCGCGAAGAGTCTCGATCGGCGACGGCAGGAGATCCTTGTTGACGAGCTGCCCCTTGAACGCGACCCACCAGATCGCGATAAGTAAAGTCGGGCCCAGTACCAGTTCGAAGAGTCGCCTCAACTTCTTGTACTTCAGTTTTAAGATCATGGCATTGAACATTTACGTCCCGATCAAAGACCGAATCAGCAGGTAGTGCCCGCGCCCGACAAACTGTCTGACGTGCCTTCTCAGGCCGAGGTATTTCGTTTGTCAGCCTCTGCCCATCGAACGAAAAAGAACATGCCGAGTTCTGCAACAAGCTGTGCATTTTTGCATTTTAAAATGAGACTATTTCTCGATCGATTTACGAGAATGCATGCCTGTTTTGGGTGCGACAAACCCGGAGTCCGCCCCAGAATCGGATAGGTAGTATCATATCCTTGCCTGTCGCCTGATGAGGAACTTGACGCCGTCGAAGAGGCAGACCGTGGCGGATTCGGTTGAGCCAGGTCGGGTACGCTCGACCATCGCGGCAAGACGACCCGGCGATGTCGGCTAAGGCCAATTCGCCGACTACCTCAAGAAGAGCAGGATTGTTGCGCGACACGACATCGCGCGGGAGGCCGAGCGACTGCTCGAGGTCACCGGCTGAGGTCCTGCTTTATCTAGAAAACACATCGGGCTAGCGAGATTACCGTCGGTTGGTGGTTGCAGTCCCTGGCGGCGGTGTCTATAACCCCGCTCCTGCGGTCGGCGGAGTGTAGCTCAGCCTGGTAGAGCACCACGTTCGGGACGTGGGGGCCGGAGGTTCGAATCCTCTCACTCCGACCATTATAAAGCCCAGCAACCTCAATGAGATGCTGGGCTTTTTCGTGAGATCGGACTTAACCGGCACCGCTCCCCTGAACAATTCCGCCCGCGGCCGCCATCCCGACCCTGTTGCCCCGCCGGTCTCCCCTCCCTATCATAGGCTCAACGGCCAGCGGGAAGCCTTGCCATGAGTGAACCGAGCCTTGAGCTTATCCAGTCCATGCTGCAGCGCTTGCTGGACGGCCAGCGCACCCTGCAAGAGGACGTGACCGACCTGAAGCGACGCATGACCAGCTTGGAACAGGTGGTTAGTCTTATCCATGGCGACTTCGCCGGTCAGTCCGCGCGCATCGATCGCATCGAGGACCGGTTGCATCGCATAGAACGACGGCTCGACCTAGCCCCCGCCTAACCCAATATCCACCGCCACCAGGACCACCCGGCAACAAGTCGGCGGCGCTTTAGGATTGCCCTGGGGGCCGAAGGGTCGAATCCTTTCATTCCGACCGACAGGCGCGGCTGACGATCTCGGATTCTGGTCCGGCCTCGGTCGACAACAGCCCCGCGAAAGCATTACAGCTTTGTTACAGCGCCGCCGCTCTCACGCAGCGGTTTTTTTTGTTTGGGATTCCCTCTCCAAACAATTGAGTCGGCGTTGTGTTTCATCTATTTATTGCCGCGACGTCACGTGACGTAACAAGATGGAAACCAGCGGCATTTCGGGATCCCCTACAGCGGCTGCCGAGGAAAGTCTCCGACCGCCGTGTGATCTGGGTCACTGAGATCGTCACACGACAGGGGCTATGACGCGGCTCGATCGATTTGGCGTGGATGAGGGGTGGAAAGCGTGCAGCGACCGACCGATTCGATGTTCCCTCGGAAGACCTACCCGGCGCGTTTCGCGCGAACAAGCTCAGCCGGTCGGCGTCTCTTCTCTGTCGCTGTCATCGCCCTCGGGCTGACCGCTCAAATCGCCCTAGCGACGGGAGCGAAGGCGGAGGAATCCGACCTTCGCCAAAGATACAACGCCGCCTTCAACCGTACCCTGCAGGAACCCGCCAACCTCGACGGGATCTTCGAGTTCGCCAATCTGGCGGTCCAGGTCGGCGACGTCGAAGGTGCCATCGGCGCCTATGAGCGGATGCTGATCTACAATCCGGAACTGCCACGGGTGCGCTACGACCTCGGTCGCCTCTATTTCAAGCTTGGTTCGTACCGGGTGGCCCAGCGCTTTTTCCAACAGGTCCTGGACACCACCGGCGTGCCGCGCGACATCCGCGAGGACGTCCAGAAATATATGGCGGATATCGAAAAGCACCTGGCGCGCAACACGCTGACCGGGTCGCTGTCGACCGGCACGCAATATCAGACCAATGCCAATTTCATTTCGACCAATTCCCAGGTCCGCGTGTTCGGCATCGATGCGACGCTGACCTCCAGCAGCCGGCAGCGCGCCGATACGAACCTGTTCCTCGCCGGCGACGCGACCGACATCTTCGACCTGGACTGGCAGGGCGGCGAGACGATCGAGACGACGTTCACCGGCTATGGTTCGCACCAATTCCGCGTCCATCAAAACAGCCTCGGCTATGCCGAGATGACCAGCGGGATGCGGATCCCCGTGCTCGGCCCCAACGATTTTGTTCAAGCGAGCGTCAAACCCTATGCGATCGGCACGGTCGCCAGCCTCGATTACTCGCCGTTCTTTGGCGCCTATGGCGCGGGCCTGTCGCTGCGCACGGCGTTCAGCAGCGTGCTGCAATCCAATCTCAGCGGCGAATTCCGGCAGCGCGATTTTCACAACAGCGCCAAGAATCCCAGCCTGACCGATAAGAACGGCCAGCTGACATCATTGCTGCTGACGACCGATTACGCGCTTTACCCGACCGATGTGATCAGCGCCATCCTCGGCTTCGACATCGATCACGCCCGGGCGCAATACGAGCGCTATACCAGCTACTCCGTGCAATTCGGCTACACGCGCCTGTTCGACGCGCCGCTGGAGATAACCGACAAGCCTTGGTCGATCGCCGGGCGCGGCGGCGTCGTCTTGCGGCCCTACGACGCGGCCGACCCGAGCATCGATCCCGGAACCAAACGCTACGACCGGCAATATCTGTTCAGTGCCCTGCTGACGGTCGGCATTACCGATGAGTTCAGCGCCAACCTGCAATTATCGCAGGATTGGACCAGGTCGTCGGTGCCGAACTTCCGCTATTCGAACACCTCCGCCCTGTCGAGCATCATCTATCACTTCTAAGGGGTCGATCATGCCGTCGCTCGATTTGCCGTCCGTTATGAAGTCTCCTATTCGCCTCGCCGCGTGTCTTGCAAACTGGCGCCGCGTGGCGCTGGCGGCGGCCTTCACCGCGCTGCCGCTCGCCCTGGGATGGATCTCGCCGGTTTCGGCGCAGGATCAGAGCTCGGGGGTCACCACCGCGGTCAATCCCGATGCGATGGGCACGCCGGTTCGTCAGCCGGCGCGGGTCCTGGAAGTCGGCGCCGACATCTTCGAAAAGGAACTGCTGACGACCGGGGGCCGCGGCCAAACCCAATTGCTGTTCCGCGACGGGTCGACCATCACGATCGGGCCGAACGCCTCGCTTACCATCGATAACTACGTCTACGACCCGAGTTCGGGCGCCGGCAAGATCGCGGCGACCGCGGCGAGCGGCTTCCTGCGCTTCGTCGGTGGCCGGATCAGCAAATCGACCGAAGTGGCCTTCAAGACGCCGTCCGGCGAGGTTGGCGTGCGCGGCGGCGTCGCGCTGATCGATATCGATCCGACAACCAAGGCGACGACCTGCACCCTGGTCTATGGCGACCGGTTGCGCTGCGCCGGCAATAACAACTCGGAACAGAATATCACCCGGGCCGGGTATTCGGTGCTGATTCCGGGCGATGGCAGCAGCCCGTCCAGCCCGTTTCCGATGACCGATGCGACCATCGCCAAATTGCCGCTGCTCGAAGGCATACCCGGCATCAACGGCGGCGCCCCGATCCGGCCGACCAACCAATTGGTCGCCGGCGCCTCGCTCGGACCGCTGCTCAACCAACTCGGTGTTATAGGGCGCGGCCTTGAGGACACGAAAAACACCTCCCAAGACCCCAGCCAAAGCCGGAACCAGGTCGCGACCGTCAGCACCGACGCCACGCAGAAAAAGACGACGCAGGATGAATCCAATACCCTGATCACGCAGGGCCTGGGCACCGACGCGCAATTGGCGGCACTCTATAACGTAAAGGCGGGATCGACGCTGATCTCGGCCTATAACGTTAGCAATCCCTCCTCCCTGCAATCGTCCATCCCGTTCCTGACCAACCCGAACCTGCCCCTCGGCACGGCGGTCGTCTCGCCGCTCTATCTGGTGGTACCGACCGGCACCTTCGTGACGGGCGGCACGGCGACCTTCCTGCAGGCCTCGGTCAACATCAACGGCACGGGCTTCAACCAGACTTCGGAAATCGTCGTGGCGAGCGGCGATATCGAGAGGAGCACCACCCGGTCCCGCTATGTCGTCGGGGTCGTCAGCGGCAGCATGCGCGTGCAGGCGAATTTCAACTTCGCCGGAGTCTCGGGCGTGCTGACCAGTGTGCCGACCGGGCAAGGCGGCACCTCCTTCCTGGTATTCACCCCCAATAGTTTCCAACTGACCAGCGGGCTCGCGACATCCACCGGCACGACCTCGGCGAACATCGTCAGTCAGGTGTTTTCCGGCAATAACGCCCTGCCGAACACGACGGTCACCTATGGCTACACGGGAAGCGCCACCAGCACGGCCCTGCCGAGCGGCACCGGCCTCAACCGGACGACCCAGGTGCTCTCCGGCTATGCCAACGCCTTGGTAAACATCCAGGCGCCGGTCAATGTGGGCGCCACCAGCGCCGCGGCCTCCGACCGCTATTTCATCAGTACCAATCAACTCTCACCGGATATGCAGGTCGCCACCAACGCCTCGACCAGCCGGGTCGGCGCCGCGATCAATCTCAATACCAACATCACCACGCCCAGTTCGAGTGCTGTCGGCGCCGTCAGTCTCAATCTCGCCTATGGCGGGAATGGCGTGGCGGCGTCGTCCTTCGTTGATGACCAGACCTATGGCTCCAGCAGCGGCTCGGCGACCGTCAACGGCAGTTCTTCGCTCGGCACCCAGAGCATGTATTTCGTCAGCAGCGCCACCGCCCTACCGAACAACATCCTGCCGTCGGGCGTCTCCTATTGTTCATGCCAATACGCCCAATGGGGCTTCTTCGGCGGCACCATCCTCAGCCCGTACAACAGCGACATCCGCGCCAACAACATCACCATGGGGCTGTGGGTCGCCGGGCCGCTGCCCAATACCAGCGATATCCCGACCTCCGGAACCGCGACCTATACCGGGGCGGCGATCGGCACCGTGCAGACGGTGGGAACGATCGGTGGCGTGTCCAACACGCTCGGCCGCTATATCGCCGTCGGTGGCCTGGTCGGTACGTATAATTTCGGCACGAAAAGCGGCACGTTCAACATCAGCAATTTCGACGGCGCCAATTACACCTCGGCCGTTTCGTCGTCCAATGCCCGCGACTACGCGGGCACGTTGACCGGTACCGGACGCACCGGCACGCTCAGCGGTTCCTTCTACAAATCGCCGAGCAATCCGGTGGCGGAGACCGGCGGCCAATTCACCATCCTGAACAATTCGGGCGGGACGACCTACCAGGCGGTGGGGGTGTTTACCGCCAAGCGGTGAGCGGCCCATCAGTCATCGCAAAAAGCGAGCATGGCGAGGACCCACCCCTTGACCGTAGGGAGCACGCTGGCACACTCCCGGCAGTTCTGCGTCCTCCTTTTCCTTCCTCTTTTCCCCTGCCGATGGCACGCCACCGCGTCAGCGATCTGCACCCGCAAGGGTCGAGACGGCCACGCGCGCCCGGCGTAGCGAACGACCTTAGCCGGAGACGCTCCACGCCGCCCAACCACGGACATTTGCAAGGCCGACAATCGGCTTGCGGCGATATACAAATTTTTATATATTGCTGGTGTGACTGAATCGCCCAAGCCTCTTAGCTTCCGGGGGAACACCCTTGATGATCTGCGCGCCTTCCCGGCTACAGCACGGCGGGAAGCAGGCTATCAACTCGACAAGGTGCAAACCGGCTTCGACCCAACTGACTGGAAACCTATGATCACGGTTGGGCAGGGGGTGCGGGAGATCAGAATTCGGGATCAGGACGGCGTGTTCCGGGTGATCTATGTCGCCAAGTTTGAGAGCGCCGTTTACGTCCTACACTGCTTCCAAAAGAAGACACAAGCGACCAGTAAAGCGGATCTGGACCTAGCTGAGAGTCGTTACAGGGATTTGGTGAAGGAGTTGAATTCATGAGCAATGAACAGTTTTCCAGCGTGTGGGATGCCATCGAAGACACACCGGCCGAAGCGGAAAACATGAAAATCCGCTCGGCGCTGATGATGGCAATTGAACAACACATCAAGACCAAAGGCTGGAGTCAGGCAGAAGCAGCACGTCTGCTGGGCGTGACGCAACCGCGTGTGTCGGACCTCATGCGCGGCAAGATCGACCTGTTTGGTATTGATACGCTGGTCAACATGCTGACTGCTGCCGGCCTGCGGGTTGAAGTGCACGTCGCCAAGGCGGCCTGAGAAATCCGCTTCTCAGGCAGTCCGTGTGAATCAACCTGATGGTAACAAGGAAATTATGGCAGACGTCAATGGTTCAACATTAAGCGCACACGGTATATCTAGAATATCATCAACCATCTTTTCTTAAGTGCCGCGTAGCGGAATACACTTAATGTTGATTTACGGAAACCGTCCACATTGGCGCGGGCGATTACTTTTCGCCCATCACGACCATGACGCCGCGTTCGCCCCGTCGAAAACGGGCCAGGTGAAACGCGACGCAAGGATCATCCGGCCGGATGCGTTCCAGCTGCTCGAACCGCTCGATCGCCGAGGGTTCCTCGGCGGCCGCGAGGGCGTAAGCCACGCGGTATTCGGCGAAGAACGCGGCATCGGGCTCATCCCCGGCCGGCAGCACCTCATGGATCGCCAGGGCGGTGCCCTTGCCCTTGACGACCACCTGGCCGACCGGTCGGGTTCCCGCGTCACCGGCTATGGCGATCGTCGCGCCCGAGGCGCAGGCCCGCGTGCCGAAATACTTGTTGAGGCCTTCGATGCGGGCGGCGGCGTTCACCGTATCGCCCAGGGCGGAATATTTCATGCGCTGCGCCGAGCCGAAATTGCCGACGACGGCGGGGCCCGAATGGACGCCGATGCGGGTTCGCCCGAACGCGATGCCTTCCGCCACTTTGGCCTTGCGGAACTGCTCGGAGAAACTGTCGACCTCCCGCGCCGCCGCCATCGCCAGATGGGCATGATCCGGCTGGTCGAGCGGCGCGCCGAAGAACGCCACGACCGCGTCGCCGATGAATTCGTTGATGGTTCCGCCGTTGCGCATGATGGCGTCGCAGACGCCGGTCAGGTAGTCGTTCATCAGGCTGCCGAGAACGGTCGCGTCGAGCCCTTCCGACAAGGTGGTGAAATTCGCCACATCGGTAAAGATGAAGGTCATCTGCCGCCGCTCGCCGCCGAGTTTCAGCGCATCGGGATGGGCCGCCAATCGATCGACCAGAACCGGCGACATGTACAAGGCGAAGCTGCGCCGGATGACCTCCCGCTTCTTCTCCGCCTCCAGATAGCCGACCGCGCTCGACACCAGATAAAGCGCCGTGGCACTGACGATGAGATGGCTGGGATCGATCAGCAGGCCGTATTGCGTATAGGCGAGCCACGAGCCGCCCAGTGCCGCGAACACGGTGACGCCGCCGATCACGGCGCTCCACATCGCGCCAAGCGCCCGAAGCGCCACCATCAGGATACCGCCCACCGCGAGCGCCAGCACGATCTCCAGACCCGGCGCCCAATTCGGGCGGGTGATGAAGCGCCCGGCGAGGATCTGATCGATCGCTTGGGAGACGATATCGCTGCCCGTCAAGCCACCGATCGGCGTCGTCCAGGCGTTGCGCAATCCGGCGGCGCTGAGATTGACGAAAACCAGCCGGTCGGCCAGCCGGTCGGGCGATACCGCGCCATCGAAGAATTGCCAGGCCGGGATCACCGTCGATCGATCGCTCGGCCGGAACACGACGCGGATCGAGCCATCGGGATCGGTCGGGATCGTGACGCCGGCTTGAGCCGTGCCGAAGCGCAGGCTCTCGACCCCGATGGTGCCGGGATCGTTGATGTCGCCGACCGTACGGGCGCGCAGGGCATGGTCGCCAAGCAGCACGCGCAGCGTCTCGGCGGTCAGGCCCGGCACCAATTGGCTGCCGAACCGGAAGAGCAGCGGGATGGAGCGCAGCACGCCATCCGAATCGGGGCTCAGGGTCGAAGCCCCCGTCCCGGCCGCCGACTGGTCGATGATCGACAGATTGGTGAGGGTACCGGGAAAAGTCGGGATCGTGTGCAGATCGTTGGGGCCGACCACCACGGTGCCCGGCAGATGCGGCAATCTGAGCGAGGACGTCCGGTCGGTGAACGCCATCGCCGTTACCGTCGGCACGCCGCCGATGGATTTGGCCAGCAATTGGTCGCCATCGGGCAAGTCATAGATCATGGACAGCACGGCCTGGTAATCGCCCTGCGCCTCCAGCCGCCGCACGATCTGGCGCGGCGCTGTTTCGTCCGGTTCGGCGTAAAGCTGCGGCAAGACCACGACCGCGGGCTTCGCCTCGGCGATCTTGTCGATCAGCTTGGCCATCAACCCGCGCGGCCATGGCCATTGTCCGAAACGCTGCAGGGTGGTGTCGTCGATTTCGACGGTGGCGAAGGCCGGCGCCATCGGTTCCACCGGCGTGCGCCGTTCGAACTCGTCGAACACGAAGTTGCGCATCTGGACCAGCGGCGACGGATCCCACAGGCGCACCGCGATCAGCAGCAGGAAGATGATGGCACCCAGATAGTGGCCGACATCAAGCTTCGCAATTCGTCTCAACATTAAACGTACCGCCCCCGAAGATGGTCGCGGCCGATGGTCATGAGAGCCACCAGCCGGACCCCAATACTAGAAGCAGTGCGAAAAGATTTCGACGCCCACGGATTACGACGCTAACAAAGAGGCAATCGAGCGGCTGGGTTGTGACGAACCCCACGACCTTCGGCTGGGGTTTGGGCTTGCGCAGTTCCGACAGGATATTGGTATCGAGCAGCCACCCCGTCACAGATCAACGTCACGGATCGGCATGGCCGCGCGCCTCGGCAGGTCGCCAGACGACTGGCTCGGAGGGTTCGATCGACTCGTCATGGCGCATCCAGGATTTTAGTCGTCCTGACTGGAATATCGAATGTCGCGTTGGTACGCGATCTACGAGCAAAATCACTTCAGCCAAATCTCGATCCGCTCGACCTCATCCAGGCACCGGCCCGGAGCGAGGTGCGCATGAGCCGACCGATACCCCGCCGATCGTTTTGGAGATCAAGCATGGTTCAGACAAGCGAACGGCCCCGACCGGGAAAGGTCGGGGCCGTTCGTCGGACGACCGGTATCAGCCGTTGTTGTTGGCCTTGCCGGTGCTGAGCGCCACGTATTGGTTGCTGCCGTTGCGGTTCAGCAGCAGCAACAGGCTACCGCGCCCGCTGTCCCGGGCCGCCTTGATCTGGGTCGCGGCCTGATCCGGGGTATCGATCGGTTTCTGGTTGATCGCGGTGATCACGTCGCCGGCCTGGATCCCCAGCTGCTCGGCCTCGCTGCCCTCCTCCACATGGGTCACCACCGTGCCCTTGACGTTGCCCGCGATGTGCAGTCGATGCCGCATCTGGTCGCTGAGGCTGCCGAACTGCAGGCCGAGCGCGCTGGTATGCGCCGGGGCGGCGGGATTGCCGCCATCCGGTGCCTCCGTGCTCGCCACCTGCTGCTTCTCCGGCAATTCGGCGATGGTGGTCCGCAAGGTCACCGTGCTGCCGCCGCGCAGCACTTCGAGGTCGACGGTTTTGCCGACGCCGGTATCGGCGACGATCTTGGGCAGATCGCGCAGTTTATCGATCGTCTGGCCATCGAACTTCTCGATGACGTCGCCGACCTTGATGCCCGCCTTCGCCGCCGGGCTGTCCGGCGTCACATCGGCGACCAGGGCGCCGCTTTCGCTTTTCTGCCCCAGGCTCTGTGCGATTTCCGGGGTGATCTGCTGGATCTGCACGCCCATCCAGCCGCGCGTCACCTTGCCGTTGTTCTTCAACTGGCCGATGACCTGCTGGGCCACGTTGGCCGGGATGGCGAAGCCGATGCCGACGCTACCGCCATTGGGCGAATAGATTGCGGTGTTGATGCCGATCACATGGCCGCTGAGGTCGAAGGTCGGGCCGCCCGAATTGCCCCGGTTGATCGACGCGTCGATCTGCAGGAAGTCATCGAACGGACCTTCGTGGATATCGCGGCCACGGGCCGAGATGATGCCCGTCGTCACGGTGCCGCCCAGGCCGAACGGGTTGCCCACCGCCAGCACCCAATCGCCGACCTGCGCCTGGGCGCTATCGCCGAACTGGACATAGGGCAACGGCTTCGGCGCATCGATCTTGAGCAGGGCGAGGTCGGTCTTCGGGTCGCGACCGATGATCTTGGCCGGATGCTTGGTGTCGTCCTGGAAGATCACGGTCACCTTGTCCGCGTTGCCGACGACGTGGTTGTTGGTCACGACATAGCCGCTCGGATCGATGACGAAGCCGGAGCCCAGCGCCACGCGCTGGCCCTGTTGCGGCATGCGCTGGCCGGGCCGCTGGTTCTGGAAGAACCGGCGCAGCATTTCATCGAAGGGCGAGCCGGAGCCCATGCCGGGCGGCACGCCGGGATCGTCGTCCTGCTGTTGATCGGCTGCCGGCGTATCCTCGTCCGACGCGCTGATCTTCTGGGTAACCGAGATGTTCACGACGGCCGGCAGCACTTTGTCGACCAGCGGTCGGAAACTGGGCAGCGCCGCCGGGGTCAGCCCGGCCGATGCCGGCGCGGTACTGCCGATGGAGGGCGCCGGGGCCTGAGCCAGCGCGTTATGAGGCATGCCGATCGTCGGCACGACGACGATGACGGCCATGGCGCTCGCCAGCAAACCTGCCTTGAAGCGTGCCATGGCGGTCCGCCGCGCCACGGGTGATGTCCTATCCTGAGAAGTCATGGGTCTGTCCCTCCTCGCTCGTTCAGGGGATCGCCGCGTCTGCAGAGGTCATGAGGTAAACCGCCGACGCGACGCTTCGTCCGCTTTAAATAGTCATGCGGCGACTATCGGCGACCCGTCAGGCACATGAAGTTTCTTTAATGAAGGCGCCCGGCAATGAAGGTCCCGGCATGGACGTCGTCCCGCGCTTGATGTTAGCTGGATTTGAAGCGCCGGCCCCGAATCAAGGCCGGCCCCGAATCAAGGCCAGCCCGGAAGCAAGGAGCCTCTCGATCCAGATGGAACACGTCGACCGGAAAGCGGATGAGATCAACGGCTGGCTGCTGCGCGAGGGCCGCTTCGCCGAGACCATCGGCACGTTGTTGGCGAGCCTGGCACAGCGCTACACCGAGGCCGGGGTGCCGCTGGTCCGGGCGACCACGCATATCCGGACGCTGCATCCGGAATTTCGCGGGGTCATGCATCTGTGGCGGCGTGGCGAGATGCTCGAGGAGATCACGCCCCGGCACGGCATCGAGAACACGCCGTCCTACAAGAAAAGCCCGGTCGAATGGGTGACCCGCAGCGGCGAGTGGCTGGACCGGCGCATCGATGCGGCGGCCACGCGGGAAATCCCCATGCTGGGCGACTTGGCGACGCAGGGTTTCACCCATTACCTGATGGTGCCCATGCCGTTCTCCAGCGGCATCATGAACGCCATGTCGCTCGCGACGGATGCCCCCGAGGGCTTCCGCACCCACCATATCGCCCTGTTCCGCGCGACCGTGAAGACGCTGTTGCTCGTGCTGGAAACCAAGGCGACCCGGCGGACCATGTCCGAGTTGCTGACGACCTATGTCGGCTTGGACCCCGGTGCCCGGATCATCGCTGGGGCGGTGCAGCGCGGCGATCTGCAATCGATCCGCGCCGCGATCATGCTGACCGATATGCGGGGCTTCACTACCCTCTCGGACGAGGCGCCGGCGCCGGAGGTGCTCGACGCGCTGAACACCTATTTCGATTGCGTCGTGCCGTCGGTCAGCGCCGCAGGCGGCGAGGTGCTGAAATTCATCGGCGATGGAGTCCTATCCGTGTTCCCCGCCGATGCATTCCCTCCTCATGACGCGGCGCGCCTCGCCTGCGCCGCCGCCTTCGAGGCCGGCCAGGCCGCCTTGACCAATCTGGCGGCGGCGCGGCCCTTCGCCACGGGTCCCCTGAGGATGGGCGTAGCCCTGCATTGGGGGGAAGTTGCCTACGGCAATGTCGGCTCCGGCCACCGGCTGGATTTCACCGCCATCGGCCGCGACGTCAACCTGGTCAGCCGGCTCGAAAAGCTCTGCGGCCCGCTCGACCGACCCTTGCTGATGACCGAGGAATTCGCCGGGTATCTCGACGCCCCCGTGTTCGAAATCGGCCATTTCGAATTCAAGGGCTTCCGCCGGCACCGTGCCGTCTTCGGCCTGCTCTAACGAGACGGGCGGAGCGGCCCTCTACGAAAAATCCTGGGCCAGCGCGCTACGCACCGGGTCGGACATCACGGCGATATGGCCGTAATTCGGGTGATCGAAGCCCAGCAGGACCTGCACGCCCGGCTTCGCGAAGGCGGCTTTCTGCGTCGCGTTCAGGGTGAAGTGGATGAACTGCACCGACGAGGCCTTGCCCTCGGGCGAGGTGTTCTCGCGATCCGGGTCGGCCGACCCCTGGATCTTTTGCCCGTCGACGCTGACGAAGGTGTGGTTCTCGACCCCGCCCAGCCGGTTCAGCACCGAGGTGCGGCGCACCGGATCGTCGATCTCGAACATCACCGTCGCCACCAGGTCGTCGCCGCGCGGGATCAGCGGCTGATAGGCGGCCAGCTCGTCGGTGATCTGGTCCTCGCCGCCCTTTTCGATGTACAGCATCTCGTGGATCTGGTGCCAGATCGTGTCGTAATTCTCGAAATAGAAGGTCGCGAACGGGCCGACCTCGACCCGGCGATGCTGCTTGATGCCGGTGACCTTGCGCCGGTGGTCGCGCCGGATCTCGGCGTATTGCGCGATCGGCATGATGTCGGTGCGATCGATTGTATGCTTCGGCATGTCTCATGCCTCCTCTAGGTCGTGTTAATTACCGGGCAGCAACCCATAGGCACGGGCGAACAGCTCCACCGGATGCGCCTGGACCGGCAATTCGCCGGTGCTCGCCAGCAGCTCCAGCCCTTGGCCGATATGGGTGGTCGCGAGCGGGCATTCCGAGGCGACGAACGCCTTGGCCTGCTTCGCCGCTTGGCGGGCGACGGGCTTGCCCACCTTGATCGCCGTCTCGAAATTCTCCTTCATCACGCCCCAGGAGCCGCCATGGCCGGAACAGCGCTCGATCACGGCGACATCGGCCTCGGGCATCAGGCGCAGCATCTCGGTGGCCTTCTGCCCCATGTTCTGCGCCCGCGCATGGCAGGCGATATGCAGCGTGACCCCGCCGGCCAGCGTGCCGAGACCGGGCGCCAAGCCCTCGGTCTTGGCGATATCCACGATGTATTCGCTGATATCCGAGGTGTTGCGCGACAGCAGCGCCACGTCCTCGTTGTCCGGCAGGATCAGCGGCCACTCGAATTTCAGCATCAGCGCGCAGGACGGCACCAGCGCCACCACCCGATAGCCGCGGGTGATCCAATCCTTCATCTCCGCGGCGATCTTCTCCGCCTGCGCCGCCGTGGTCGCGATATCGCCATGCTCGAATTTCGGCATGCCGCAGCAGCCGGGATGGACGACCTCCGCCTCGACGCCGTTCTTGGCCAGGATCGCGCGCGCCGCCCGGCCGATGCCGGCCTCGTTGTAGTTCACGAAGCAGGTGACGTAGAGCACCACCTTGCGGCCGAAGGCGGGCGCCTCCCGGTTGACTTCGAGCGGTGCGCCGGCCGCCTCGATGACGAAGCTTTGGCTCTCGTATCTGGGCAAGTCGGCGCGGCGATCGATGCCGGCCACCGCCTCCATCGCCGGCCGCGTCAGCTTATTGCCCCGCGCCGTCGCCCAATTGGCCAGGGGGGCCACCAGTGTGCCCAGCTCACCGTTGCGATCGGTCCAGGTCAGCTGGCGCACCACCGCCGGCACCTCGCCGCGTTGCAGCTCCGCCGCCCGGTAGCGCAGCATCAGATGCGGGAAATCCAGGTTGAACTCGTGCGGCGGCACATAGGGGCACTTCGTCATAAAGCACATGTCGCACAGCGTGCAGGCCTCGACGACCTCCGCGTAGCGCGCGGTCGGCACCGAATCGAGCTCGCCGGTCGGCGCCTCGTCGATCATGTCGAACAGGCGGGGAAAACTGTCGCACAGATTGAAGCAGCGCCGGCAGCCATGGCAGATGTCGAACACCCGATGGGCCTCGGCCTCGATCTTGTCGAGATCGTAGAAATCCGGGTTCTGCCAATCCAATACGTGCCGAAACGGCCGCCCGGTCCCGTCATCCGACATGAGGTATCCTCGGCAACTTGTTGTTTTTGATGATGTCGTCGTTCAGTGCCCGTCATGCGGGCCGTCGACCCGCCGGCGCCAGGCCGGGCGTGGCTGCCGGCAGGTCGTTCGCCTAAGCCCGAAGGCTCGGAAGGCTATTAGGCCATCGTGTCGAGGGCCTTTTGGAACCGGCCGGCATGGGACCGTTCGGCCTTCGCCAGGGTCTCGAACCAATCGGCGATTTCCTCGAAGCCCTCTTCGCGGGCGGTGCGCGCCATACCCGGATACATGTCGGTGTATTCGTGGGTTTCGCCGGCGATCGCCGCCGCCAGGTTCTTATCGGTGCTGCCGATCGGCTTGCCCGTCGCCGGGTCGCCGACCTCTTCCAGGAATTCGAGATGGCCATGGGCATGGCCGGTCTCGCCTTCGGCGGTGGAACGGAACACCGAGGCGACATCGTTGAAGCCCTCGACATCCGCCTTCTGCGCGAAATAGAGGTACCGGCGATTCGCCTGGCTTTCACCGGCAAAGGCTTCCTTGAGGTTGTTTTCGGTCTTGGATCCGCTGAGAGACATGGCTGTTTCCTCTTCTCGTGGACGATGATTTCGACCCCGAGGGGATTATGAACGCAGCCGCCGAGCGTCGTCAACGGAGTTAGAACTGTTCTAATGTTACAAGGGGGATGACCCATTGCCGGTCGCCCCGTTTCTACTCGAAAGCGGACTTTTGTTTCATTTCGTGATAGCAAGACTTTAGACGGTTAGCGCTTCGGCCACCGTCACCGTTCCCCTGCGCGAGCCATCTCGTACCAAGCTGCGAGGTCCACCGGCTCGCTATCCAACGCTTTCACTTGGCTGGGCCGGACATTTTCGGTGAGCACCACTACGTTGCTCGTCGGCCACCGCGCGTTGGGCACGATAATCGCCTCGAATTCGTAGAAGAAGGCGATCTCCGCGATTTGCTGTGGTGTCGGATACTCCTGTTCTCGCTGGACATAGGAGAGACGCCCGTAGTTGGCCATGTTCATGCCTAGCGCGGCGAGCTTGCCGGCCGTTGAGAGGTCGATGACCCGATCGAGCCCAACCTCGATGCGATGAAGCCGCTTACTGATCTTCGAAGGGATGACCGGCTGACCGCGGGAGACGTGGAACCATGCCTCGGCGAGCGCGCCGTCGGGTTCGCTCGAGGTGTACAGGACGTCGAAGGTCCCGTCATCCCATCTGCCGCCGGCCCGGCCCGGGCGGAGTGGGTCGAAACCGTCGGTCACGACGCGCCAGACGGTTCCAGCCAAGCGGGTCGGCGTCTCGGCTTCGATCGCGTCCAGCAGCGCCTTGGGCCGTGGCGGACGACGGCCAGACGTCAAAGATAGGCCTCGGCGTCCATGCGATCGAGGATCGCGATCACGTCGGCCGTACGGTCGTTCACGATGAGGTCGATCGCGCGCTGACCTTCGAGCTGCGGGTGCGGGGCGTAGAGCCAGAGCCGCACCTCTTCGGGCGTGTAGTACTCGTCGAGCCGGCTGACGACGTAATGAAGCCCGGCCAGCAGCAGTTGGGTGTTGGGATGCGGGATGTGCGAGCCCGCCTTCCAACGATGCACGGTGGCCGATGATACGTTGGCGAAGTTGGCGATATCGGTCCCCTTCAGACCTCCCTGGTCCTGGAGCGTGTCGATGTAGCGCGTGACGGCGGTCATATAGCTCAGGGCCTTCGTGATCTGGCGGTGACGCGCTCGGAGAGATGGGCTGCCGGCACGCACGCCGCGTTCAGCTCTCATATTGGCACGAAATTTTCACAGACACTATGGCATGAAAAGAAAATGTCGCAGACGGCGAACAGGCTTTTTTTGCGGAGCGCCTGCCGTCCGCAGCCCGTTCGGCACCTCGGCGGGCCCTCCGCCGATGATCGGCCACCCGCGCTTGCCTTTATCCATCAACAACCTAGAGATACATGGTAATTATGGTATAAATATCATGAGTTGTTTTTCCGGGGGCATTCCATGGGCGACACATGGATCATTTTCATCCCGGAAGACCCTCTCCTGGTGCTCCCGCCCAATCGAATCGCCGCCGCGATCGACGTGCTGAAGACTCTGCGGTGGCGGGCCGATCCATTGGAACTGCTGGAACGGCTTCCTGATTTCATCTGGTGCGGCCCCGAATGGCTGACGGCGATCCGGTGTCCGTGCTGCGGTGCCGAGGTAAAGGATTGGTGGTTGGACGAGATCGGCCGATGGTACGAGCGAGATCATCGGCTGCTGGCGGTGGAAATGCCGTGCTGCCACAACCAGATGTCGCTGAACGATCTCGACTACGATAGGCCCCAGGGCTTCGCCAGTTCGGGGATCGAGATCCATAATCCCGGCGGCGATGTGGAACCCTGGGAGGTGGAGCGCATCACCGAAGCGATCGGCACACCCATCCGCGTCATCTGGCGACACCTATGACCGCAACCAAACCGGACGCGGGGGCTCACCCCGTAAAATGCACCAAAATCCTCGACGACAGATCCACCGTCACGGAATCGTCCGGGGTCTTCGCGGCCGCTCCATCCGTCGCCGGGTGGTATTCGATGCGCAGTTGGGTCGCCGTTACCACCAGGCGCAGATAGCCGTAATCCTGGTCGTCGTAGCTTTCCAGGACGACCTGGTCCGTTCCCTTCCCCGCCGGCTGGATGACCATGGGCACGCGCGGCGGCACTTCGCCGCGCCGGGACAGAGGGGCGATGCCGTGGCCGCCATTGCCGGCGATGATATAGGGGATCTGCGTCGTGCCCTGGCCGCGGGTGAAGCGCTGGTAGTTATGCGCATGGGCCGATAGCACGGCGTGCGGCCAGACGCCCGTATCGGCGCAGATCCGGTCGATCTGGGCCAGCATGTCGGTGCTCCAGCCATGCTTGCCGCCGGCGGTGAAGGCCGGATGGTGATGGGCGATGATCAGGGCGCCCTGATAGTTTTCGGCTTTGACGCGGCTCAGTGCCGCCTTCAGGTAATCGAGCTGCGAGGTGCCCAGATCGTCGCCGGCGATCACGCCCGGATCTTCCAGCGTGTTGCTGTACAGCACCAGGATGCGGATAAACGGCGCCTCGAAGGTGAAGAACACGCCGGGTTGAATCTGCGCCGTGCGCGACAAGCCGCCGGCCTCCGGCGTCACCGCGAACTCCGCCTGGCAGAAATTGTCGAGGAAGGCGGCGAGCGTCGTCGCATCGGTATCCGGCGCCACCATGCCGTCATGATTGCCGGCCAGCGCCAGGATCGGCGCCGGGTATTCGCGATAGGGTTCGTAGAACTGGTCGTAATAATACTTCGCCTCGCCGAAGCTGTAGATCACGTCGCCCAAATGAAAAAAGAACCAGGGGATTTCCTTGGGCTCGTGCTCCTGGAAGTCGCTCGCCAGCTTGTCCGCGACCAGGTTCTGCGAAGCCGGTCCGCGCGTGTTGCCGGTATCGCCGACCGCGTGAAACACGATCTGCCCGGCCGCGGCGATCTTGGCATCCAGATCGTCGCGTGCCAGCACCTGCGCCAGCGTCAGGCGCGGCTCCGGCAGGCCGCGCGGCGGCGGGAACGGCATCGGCCGCAGCTTGTGCTCGCGGTTGAGCGCGTCGATCGATTGATAGGCGGCACTATCCGAGCCATGCGCGATCTTGAAGCGGCTGGGATCGGCGGTGGGTTCGGGCTGAGAGAAAACCGGCTTGCCGATCGGCTCGGCGGATGGGGTGTCGGTGGTGGAGGTGTTCGAGGACTGCGTCGATGGGGTGCGCTGCGGCCGCCGTGTCATGGCACTCTCCTCCCGTGATTGTTACGGGAGGAGAATAATCCCCGGGCGTTGACAGCTTGATGACCGTTCGGCGACGGGCCGCTTCCAATCTCCTCCCCGACCCGAGGGGAAAGAGGAGGAGGGAAACCAACTGTGCAACGGCACTAATGAAACCGCGTTCCCGAAGGAATGCCGGGCTGGTTTTCCAGCACGCGCTGGAACTGCTCGGTTACTTCCCGCAGGAGAGCGGTCGGCAGTTCCACCGCGATGGCTATTTTATCGGCGGTCGTCAGGTGCAGGATCACGGCGGCGTTCTCGGGCACGCTGTCGGTTCTGACCTCCCGGATCGGGATGATGTTGCTGTCCATACCTAAAGCGGCCTCCTGCGGGTTGCGGGCGACACGGCGCAGATACGCCGTCCGCGCCGCATCGGTGAGCACGGTGATGAGATAACCGACCGCCTCATAGGGATAGATGAGCGGATATTCGCTGCCATCGCCCAGCCGGTGGGTGATCCACACATATTCGCCGCCATCGGATGAGCCGGCGGCCGTCAAATCGCTGATTTTAACACCCGTCACGTCAGCCATGGTCAATTCCACTTCTCTTCAGGATGACTGACCAGCCAGGCCGTGATGGCGAAGCCTGAAGGCCAGGACCAGCAAGGCGGCGCCGAAAAACAGCGCGTAGCCGCCCATCCACCAGGCGAGGATCAGCGCACCGGCGAGGGGCCAGGCGAACAGCAGCACGCCCCAGATCACCGAGACGATCCCGCCCAGCACCATGAGCCATCGGGCCGACGCGAAGTCGAGCCGGAAGGCCGCCACGGTCAGCAACGCGCCGCTCAGAATCGCCCAGGCGCCCATGACATAGACGAAGGCGACGATCGTGATCAGCGGCCAAAAGAACGCGATACCACCGGCGATCAGGTCGACGACGCCTTCAAGGGCCAGGGATGCCCACCGCATATGGCGCCGCGCCGCCCGCAGACCGGCGATGATGGCGAGGACGCCGTCAACCAGCATATAGGCCACGAACAGCAGCACGAGCGAGACGAGCGTAACGCCGGGCAGCAGGATGGCGATGAGGCCGAACAGAATGGTGAAGACGCCGCGCAACGCGATCGCCCACCAGTTCCTAGCAGATAGGGCACCGAAACTCGCATCGGCGTCGATGTAGCGAAAGCTCGATGAATGACTTTGGGTCGCCATCGCAGATCCTCCTCCCGCTCGGAGATGTTGGGGGGACGTCTGGCCGCACGCCGCCGCGAAACCTCTAGGCAATCGCCCCCATCAATGATTGGGCCAATGACTGGGGGGTCAGTGGCTGACCGGGGCCGGTTCCGGGCTGCTCGCGGCATGGGACTCGGGGCCGTTTTGAGTGGTGGTTCCCTGCCGTTTCTTCACCTCGATCCGGTGCATCTTTTCCCGAACCTCCGCCGGCTTCGGGATCGTGACGGTAAGGACGCCATTCTCGAACCCGGCCTGCACCTGGCTCGATTCAACCCGGAACGGCAACCGCAGAGTGCGCAGGAAAACGCCGTAGGAGCGTTCCATCAAATGGTAATCGCGCTTTTTCTCGGTATCCTCGCGCACCACCTTCTTCTCGCCGCGGATCGTCAATAGATCGTCGGTGAGTGTGATCTCGACATCCTTCTCATCCATGCCGGGAAGTTCGGCGGTGAGCACGAACTCGCTCTCCGTCTCACTGACGTCGACGCGCGGTACCGGCAGGGACGCCGGCAGCCGACCGAACGGACCGCCGGCCATCATCGGCGCGCCGGTGAAAATCGGCAGGCCGAAGCCACTGAACACATCGTCGAACAGGCGGTTCATCTCGCGGCGAAGTGCCAGGACCGGTTCGTTGCCCTCGTTGCGGGGTGCCATCGGCTGATTGCCTGGGTGCGGCACCGACATATTGGCTTCCATGGGGAGTCTCCTTGGGTGGGATTGGGGCGGCGGTAGGCAAAAGACGGCAGGAAGGAGAGGCGGCGGCGGGATGACGGGTGCGCCCGATTTCCGCATCCCACCGCCCCCCTCCACGTCAGGCGCCGACAACGATCCGGTTGTCCACCTTGTGGACACCCGGTGCCGCCCAAGCGGCCCGTTCCGCCTCCTGACGCTCAGCCCAGGACCTCACCATGCCCCGGAGGATCACCTCGCCGCCGGTCGCCTCGACCGTCACTCGGCTGGCATCGACCGCGGCGCTCCGCTTGAAGGCTTCCTCGATCTTCCGCTTGATCTCGACCGGTGCGACTTTCGGTTTCAGGACGATGGAGTTGCTGACCCCCTTGACGCCGCGCACTCGGCGAGCGGCGCGCTCCGCCCGTTCGCGTGTGTAGTTCCACTCGACCGTGCCTTCGAGTGTGACCCAGCCGCTCTTGGCGATGACCTTGATGTGCTCCCACGAGAACGGCAGCTCCATTTTCAAGGCGCTGACGACGTCGCGGGCGATCTCCGGATCCGGCCGCTGATCGATGACGGGCAGGCGCACCTCGATATCGTTCGCCAGGCCGGCCACGCCGACGACACGCTTCGCGTCGGTCTCGGCCTGGAACTTCTGGCCATAGCTCCGCACGTAGCCGGTCAGGGTGACGACCCCGCTCTTCACGGCCACCGCGACGTCGGTGGCGTCGATATCCGGGTCCCACCGAAGTTCGTCTTCCACATCCTTTTTGATGTCGCTGTCGGCTCTCATGGCTTGCCCTCCGTCTATCTGTCCCGTACCGATTGGTCGCGGGCGAGCCCTCGACCTCGCGGCGAAATGACTGCCCGTGAGATCAATCATGACGAGGCCGAACAACGGCGCCTTGATAAGCGTCAACTTCCTCAAGCTTTGGGCCGACGACTGGCCGATACGTAATATCCCTAGGTTTCCGCCGCGACCCTTGGCGATCATCGTCGAAGCATGGTGACAATCTGCAATCCTCGGCAAGTTGATCACCGATAACTCGATCCAAATGGGTGGAGGATCCCAATGCTTGATTCGAAAGGATTCGCTCAAATCGAGAACCTTGACGTCAAAGACCAGCACCTTTGGGATGGGTCCGACCTGGTGAAGGATCTGCGTACACTGGCGACCATATCGCGCCGTCGACGGGGTCAGGAGATCGCCGCCCCCGGAACCGGCGACGAATGCTGGCACCACATCATTTTCGGTGCTGCGAGACGGTACATCGCATGGCCTGACGGGCAGCGGCGGATCATCGACTTTCTGCTTCAAGGCGACTTTCTCGCCCCGATCCGGGATCATTACGGGATCGCCATCGAAGCGGTCGTCGACGGCACGATCATCGCCTCCTACTCGCGCCAACAAGTCGACCACCTTGCCGAAAGCGATCCGCATATCGGCGGCAAGATTCGGGAGGCGACACTGGCCGCGGCGGCCCGGCTGGAACGACAGATCCTGCTTCTGGGCAGGCCTACGGCGCTGGAAAAGGTCGGTTCATTCCTGCTCGACATGGCCGATCGTTCGTCGATCGGCCATCCTGATAAGATCATCCTGCCGATGTCGCGCTACGACATCGCCGACTACCTTGCGCTGTCCGTCGAGACGGTAAGCCGTTCGCTGACCATCCTAAAGCGGCGCGGGGTCATTACACTGATCGGAGGGCGACGGGTGAGCATTCTCGATCGCAACGCCCTCGATCATTACGTCCACTGAGGACATCTGCCCCCGCTCCGCCCACGGGCGCGGAGAGGTGAGCAAGATCGTAAGGTCACGGCTTCAAAGCGACAGGCGCGCCCGTCAAGGCGCCGGATCGTCCGGTATGTGGGCGGGCAGCGCCGCCATGACCGCCAGGCGGACCGCCTCTGCGAGCCGGCGCGTGCCCAAGCGCTCCAGCATGCGGGCACGATGGACCTCGACCGTGCGCACACTGATGCCGAGACTCGCGGCGATCGCTTTGTTCGGCTGACCGGCGACGAGCAGATCGAGCACCTCCCGCTCACGCGGGCTGAGCACCGCCATCCGCCGAATCGCCTCGGTCACCTCGTTGTCCAGATTGGGGCCGGTGGCACGCTCCAACGCGGTCTCGATAGCGGAGAGCAGCCGGCTGTCCGCGAACGGCTTCTCGATAAAATCGACGACACCCGCCTGCATGGCGCGAACCGCGGTCTGCACGTCGCCCTGCCCGGTCACGACCACCATCGGCAGGCGGATCCCAAGCCGATCCAGGTGCGTCCGGAGCGTCAGCCCATCCATGCCGGGCATCCGCAGGTCCACCAGCAAGCAGCCGGCCGATAGGTGCGGCGCCGCCTCCAGACAGGCGAACGGCGTCTCGTATTGAATGGTCGAGAAACCCGCGGAGCGCAGCAGCCAGTCGAGCGACCGGCGAACCGCCGCGTCATCGTCGACGATATGCACCAGGCGCTCAATCGGCATGGCCGGAATCATCCGCCGCGACTGTCGGAAGCGTCATGAGAAACAATGCGCCGCCGCCCATGTTGGGTTCACCGCGCAAGGTACCGCCATGGGCCTCGACGATCGCCCGACAGATCGACAGGCCGAGACCCATGCCTTTATCCTTGGTCGACACGAAGGGCTCGAACAGGTGTCGGACGACCTCCTCGGAGAGACCGGAGCCGCTATCGGCGACGCCGATTTCGACAGTCGCCTCGTCGAGCAAAATGGTGCTGATCGTAAGGTCTCGGCGCTCGCACCCGGCCATGGCTTCGAGCGCGTTGCGTATCAGATTGCTCAAGACCTGCTGGATCTGAATCCGATCCGCGAAAACGAGCGAAGCCCGCCCGTCGAACTGATACCTCACCGTCACGCCAACCGCTTCGGCGTTTGTCAGCACCAGCGCACTCGCTTCCTCGACCATGCCGGAAATGCTTTCGAACCGCTTTTCGGCCTCACCGCGCCCGACAAAGTTACGCAGGCGGCGAATGATCTGTCCGGCGCGCAGCACCTGGCCGATGGCTTCATCCATGGCTTCCACGATCGTCTCGGTCTCGACCGACCCGGCGATCAACAGACGTCGGGCGACGCTGACGAAATTGCTCGCGGCTGCCAGCGGTTGATTAACCTCATGGGCCAGCGCCGCGGCCATCTGGCCTGCCAGACTGAGTCTGGAAACATGAAATAATTCGGCCTGCAGGACTTTCAGCTGCGCATCCGTCTCGGCGCGCTCGGCGATCTCCGCCCGCAACTCGGCATTGGCAGCCGCGAGTTCGGCTGTACGCTCGGAAACGTGACCTTCCAGGGTCTCGTTCAAATCGCGTAAATCAGCCTCCCATCGCTTCATCTTGGTAAGGTCGCGACTAACGGCGGCGATATTCATCGGTTGACCGGTGCGGGGATCGTCGATGACGAACCAGTCGTGCAGGAAAGGTATCACATCGGCGGTTTGAAAATGGCGGAAGCCGATCTCGCCGATCCAGCGGCCGTCCCGCGTCAATCTCGGCCAAAGCTCGTCACGCACGCGTACCGCCTCTTCGGGAGGGAAGAGATCGAGTATCCGCAGTTGGCTGTAATCATCCAGCTTTTCCAAGCCCAACAGGGCGCGACCGGCGGGATTGATGTAGCGGACGGCCCCACTCGACGCGGCGAAACCGATGAAGTCTGAAGATCTGCCCAGCAGGGCCGCGAGGCGGTGCTCGTCAGTCTCGACATGCCAATAATTGAGGCCGGTAGCGACAGTATTGGCGCCGATAACCAAAATCGGCCGCTGAACCTCGGTCGGAAAATCCGATCTCTCGGATCCGACCAATAAAAAGGCGCCGCCCACACCGATCGGGTTGACCGCGACCCGAAAAGCGCCGCCATCGACAGGGTTGAACAAGGTGATCTCCATCGGCGTCCGTACAGGTGCAAAACCCGAAATCGCCGAGTAGATCATGGGAAAGAAACCCTCCGGTGTCTCGCCTCGCATCCGCACAATCTCGATAGGAAGCTTATCGAACCGGTTTCGCAACGAAATATAGATGAAGACTGTGCCGAGGATGGAAATCAAAACCTCCGCGACACTTTCGGCAATCTGCCGCTGACTGTCGCTCCTCCAAGTGGCTGGCGGCGCCGAGAGAACGGCCAAATGCTGCAGAAACTGAGGGAGGTCGTGAAGTATCCCAGGCATCGCCTCGACCTTGCGCTTTCGGGCCGCCCCAGGAAAATGGCGCGGCGATTTCGGAGCCGGTGACGTCTGAAATCGGGCGTGCATGGCGCCCGTGACACTAGACAGGATCTCGAGGTCGATAGGCGTCCGGCTGAGCGGCCCCTTTTTTGTCGCTTTTGGGGCTCGGCAGTCATGCTGGTGTCAGGCAGCAATGTTCTCCGTCGGCATCAATAGATGCCGCGCGATGGGTCTCGTCTAGCACTATCGAGTTCGCAACTGTCTTTTCGTGGGAATATCCGATTGAGACGACGCTAATGGCCGTAGCTGACCATCCTCTAACCGACATCACCGGTCATGCAGCAGCGCGTGGATGAAGCCGAGCTTGCCGATGACCGAGGGCGAGAGCACGAAGGGATAGAGATCGGGCTGGCCCATCGAGCGGTTGAGGCTGTTGATGGCGAAAGTCAGCGGCAGCCACGCCTCGACGAGCCGCTCGATCGAGCCATGGCGATACGGGTCGAAGTCCAGTTCGGCATGCAGCTCGGCCGCGACGGCGATGCGCGGGTGGATGCGCAGGCCGAACGCGCTGGCCATCTCCAAGGTATCCACGATGTGCAGGTAATGCGCCCAGGTTTCGGCGAAATCCTCCCAGGGATGCGAACTCGCATAGGCGCTGACGAAGCGGTTCTGCCAATCCGGTGGCGAGCCGTTTCGGTAGTGCCGTCGCAGGGCCTCGCCGTAATCCTCGGTATCGTCGCCGAACAGCGCGCGGCAGGCATCCAGCTTGCCGCCATCCCGGACCAGCACGTCCCAGAAATAATGCCCGACCTCATGCCGGAAATGGCCGAGCAGCGTCCGATAGGGCTCGCCCATCTCCTGGCGCATCCGCTCCCGCTCGACGTCGTCCGCCTCCTTCAGCGCCAAGGTGATCAAACCATTGTCATGACCGGTCATCACCTTCGGCGCATAGGGCAGTTCGACCAGGAACTCGAAGGCCAGGCCATGCTCCGGATCGTCCCGCCGATTGGCGAGCGGCAGACGCAGCCGCGACAGCGAATAGACCAGCCGATGCTTGGCCTGTTCCAGTTTGAGCCAGGCCGCGAGATTCTCAGGCAGGCTGAGATCCGGGATCATCCAGTTGTGCCGGCAGGCCGTACACAGCGTGTCGGTGGATGCGGTGGGAAGCAGCCAGTTGCACGCATTCAACGTCGCGTTCGAGCAGAATTTATACGTACGGCTATTATCGGCCAGGGCACGCCAGGCGTCGCCCCAAGCGTCGCCATCGGGTTCGAGCGCCGATAGCGTCGCAAGATCGGGCAGATAGCCCAAACGATGCGAACAGCTTTCGCAGTGATGATTCTCGAAATAGACGAGTTGCTCGCAATACTGGCATTTGAAGAGCTTCATCGGGAGCGACGCTTTCAGCGGAACGAGGCGATGGAGGCGGTGTGGTCGGGGACGGCGGAAACGGCGACGGTCGGAACAAAAGCGGTCTCGGCCGAGCTGCGGGCGATCCCGACACAGGTCTGCACCGCTTCGCGCAGCGATCTGGTGAGGTAATCCGCGCCGATGCCAGCCTGCACGCGCCGATCGGCCGGGTCGTCCTCGGGCCATAACCCGACCAGGATGGGGATGTTCGGCATACGCTGCCGCAGCCGTTGCAGCAGATAGCGCAGATGCGCTTGCTTGCCGGTGACGTCGAGGTATGAGACGCACACCATCGCGACGCCCTCGACATCGAGCAGATTGATGTTGCCGCGCATCGCCGCCTCGTAAGGCGCTATGCGCGCGCCGATGCCGTGCTTGGTGAGCAATTGCGACAGCATCGAGGATGCCGCCTCATCGAGCGGACCGCGACCGGCGATGCAGAGGACCGGCGCCGGCCTTCCCCAGATCGCGGCGATCCCGCCTGCCTGCCCGTCGACCCCGCCTACCCGACCGTCGACCCCGCCTACCCCGCCGTCAACACTGTCCGGCGGCAACGAGAGGCTGGGTTCCTTGGTATCGCCCAGCCCGCCGATAAGACCATTATCCAGGGGTTTCGCGGCCGGCTGGCGGTCCGCATGCTCCGACAGTTCCTCGACAAGCTCGGTGATCGTCTCCTTGAATCGCCTGATCTGATCGGGTGTCAGTATGCCGCGCTGGGCATCGACCGCCGCCAGTTCCAGCCCCGGCAGCGCCACATCGTCGTAAAAGGAGGTGAGCGACCGCTGCGTCAGAAGCTGTTCGGCGTGATCGCGCGCTTCGTCCTGATCGGCGGCCAGCATGCGCTGGTAAAAGCTCTCGACCGGCGTCAAGGCCGGCCGGTCGCCCAACAGAATGTCCAGAAAACTCAGCCGCTCGACATGACGCCCCAGCACGACCAGGCACAGCGTCAGCGGCGTCGACAGAACCAGACCGACCGGTCCCCAGAGCCACGACCAGAAGATCGCGGCGACGACGACGGAGACCGGCGACAAGCCGGTGCTGTGCCCATAGACCAGCGGTTCGATCAGCTGGCTCAGGGTCCCTTCGACAACGACGAACAATCCGCCGGTCCACAGGATCATCGACCAGCCGGGATCGACCGCCGCCGCCAGGGCCATCGGAAACAGCGCGGAAATCATTGAGCCGATATACGGCACGAAGCGCAGCAACAGGCATAGGGCGCCCCACAACACGGGATTGGGTACGCCGATGAAGTAAAGGCCGATGGCGATGATGACGCCGAAGCCGGAATTGATGGCGAGTTGGGTGGCGAAATACCGGCTGAGTCGACGTCCGCCATCGTCGAGCGCCACCGTCGTCCGGCGCAGATCGCCGGAGCCGAACAAGCGGATCAGCCGGTCGCGCAGATCTTCTTGCTGCAGCAGGATGAAGATCGCGACGACGAAGACGATGCCTACCGTGCCGATCGGCGACAGCAAGGGCGACAGATAGAGTTCCACCAGCTCCACCGGTGTCGGATCCGGCTGATGAACCTCCACCGGCATCGGCTTTGGACCGTCCTGGGTGTTCGAACTCGGCGCCGGGGGCGTCACGGATCGCGGCGGCGGTTTGGCCCCCTTGGCCGTTCCCTTGGGCGCGGCACCGACATATCCCAGGCTGTCGACGACGTGCTTGACCCCATCGACCGCCAAGCCGCGTACCGCTTCCGCCTTGTCCTGGATCGTGCGGGCGTAGGTCGGCGCCTCGGTCGCCAGTTGGGCGACCTGCATGCCGATGATGCCGCCGACCCCCAGCACGACGCTGATCGACAGCATCACCGCCAGCAACACGGAGACGATGCGACCGAGCCGCAGCCGGCGCAGAATGCCGACCAGCGGCGCCAGGAGGATCGACAGGAGAACCGCCAGGGTGAGCGGCATCAGCACGGCGCGCGCGAAGTACAGCGCCAGGATGACGACGACGATCACGCTGAGCGTCATCTGATTGAAGGTCGAGGGCGGCTTCGGTGTGATCTTTGGCGGCAACACGGATGACGCCAGTGTGGAGGGAGGCATTCGTCACCTTTCTTCGCCGCCAACAGCCAGCAAGGGGAACCGCATAGAGCCTGGGAAGCTTGGAAGGAACACCGGGCCGACGGCATGTGTTCCGTGCGTCGCCGGATAAACCGCCCGATCTTCTCTCTCCACCCTATGGCGGAACCACCCTATCTGCTCCTCTGTGCGGAGGGACTAGCGCGAAAGCGAGGCTGACGGCTCAAGAATGAGTACATAATTGATTTAATTAGAATTCCCTCAAGGCATCGGTGCGTCGTCGAAGGTGGCGCTTTGCCAGCCGCCGCCCAGGGCCTTGAACAGCGCGATCACGTCCTGCAGCTGCGCCAGCCGACTTTGCGCCGCCAGATCCTCCGCCGCGAAGGCCGACCGTTCGGTGTCCAGCACCTTGAGAAAATCCGTCAACCCCGCGCCGAACAGCTTGGTGGCGCGCTGCCGCGCGATGTCGCTATCGGCGGCGGCGGCTTGGAGTTTGACCTGGCGTTCGGTTTCGGTCCGATAATTGATCAGCGCATCCTCGACATCGCGAAACGCGCCCCGAACCGTCTGTTCATAGGTCAACCGGGCGGTTTCGGCGGCGGCTCGGGCGCTGACAATACGGGCGTCGGTGCGACCGCCATCATAGACCGTGCCGCTGAGGGCGACGCCGATCGACCAATTGATGCTTTTGGCCAGGAACAGCGTGTGGACGGCGCTCGAGGTCGGCTCGAAGGTCAGCGGGATCGAGAAATGCGGGAACAGCTCGGCCGTGGCGGCGCCGATGCGGGCCGTCGCCGCGGCGTAGCGGCGCTCGGCGCGCTGGATATCCGGCCGGTTCGCCACGACCTCCGACGGCAGCGAGACCGGCAGATCCATCGGCACGGCCATGAGCGGCACCGGTTTCGACAGCTCCGCCTCGAGATCGCCGGGGAACTGGCCGACCAGCAAGGCGATGGCATGGCTGGCACGGGCGACCGCCGCGCGCAGGGAGGGGGGACCGGCTTCGAGGGTTTCCCGCTGCGCCTTGGCCTGCGCCACCTCCAACTCGGTGCCGAGGCCGCGCTGCAATTGAAGTTCCGTGAGGTCGAGCGCCTGCTGCGCCGCGGCGATGTTGTGGTCGGCGATGGCGAGACGCAGCTGGCTGGCCCGCAGGCCGGCATAGTCGCTCGCCACTTCGGCGAGCAGGCTGACCAGGATGCCCCGGCGATCCTGCACGGAGGCGCCGATCTCCGCATCGGCGGCCTCCTCCGCGCGGCGCGTGCCGCCGAAGATATCGAGCTCCCAGGAAGCATCGAAGCCCATTTCCCAGGTGTGGTATTGGCCGATACCGGGGGGATAGGTGACGGTCGTGCTGGAATTGGCATTGGACCGACCGGCGTTGCCCTTGATCTGCGGATAATCGACGGAACCGGCGATCGCGCGCTCGGCCCGCGCCTGGATCAGGCGCTGTCGGGCGATCTTGATATCGTCGTTATCGGCGATCGCCTGCGCGATCAGCCTGTCGAGCAGCGGGTCTTGGAACGACGCCCACCACGCGCGCAGCCGTTCGGCCGCGGCCTTCCGTTGTTCGGGCTGGGCCTCGGTCCATGTGTCCGGCAGCGCCATGTCGTCGGGCCGATAATCGGGGCCGACCGTACAGGCGGCGACCAAACCCGCCAACAGCAAGCCGCCGAGCCGGCGCACCGAAACACCACAGCGCATGTCAGAGTGCCTGTTCCAGCCAATACCACAACCGGTCGAGCCGGCCGCTCGGCACATCCTGCGCCTGACCGACCGTGATGCTGCAGGTCATGCCGGCCGCCAGAACGATACCGTCGGGCACCTGGTCGATCTCGATGCGCACGGGAATACGCTGGGCGAGCCGGACCCAGGTGAACACCGGGTTGACGTCCTGCAGGCCGAGGGCGTCCGGCGCCGCGTTGCGGTCGTTGATGCCGCGCGCGATCGTGTCGACGCGACCGGTCAGCAGGGGATCGTAGCCCATCAGCTTGATGCGCGCGGCATCGCCGGGGTGGATCCGCTTCAGCTTGGTCTCCTCGAAATAGCCGCTGATCCAGAACGAGTCGGAATCGATCACCGCGACCTTGGCCTGCCCCGCATTGGCGTAGTCGCCGACACGCAGACGAAGATTGGTGACATAGCCGTTGACCGGCGAGCGCAGGACCGAGCGCTCCAGGTTGAGCTTGGCGAGGTCGAGCGCCGCCTGCGCCGCCTCCAGTTCCGAGCTTGCCACCGTCGCGGTGCTGCGGGTGCGTTCCTGTTCCTCGGCCGAGACGATGCCGGTGAGGCCCTGGCGGCGCTTGGCGTCGGATTGGCGAAGCTGCAACTGCTCCCGCGCGCCGTCGACATTTGCCTGGGCCTGGGCGATGGCGAGTTTGAAGCGGACCGGATCGACGGCGAACAGCACGTCGCCGCGATGCACCAGTTGATTGTCGCGGATCGGCACCTCGACGATCGGGCCGGAGACCTCCGGCGCCACGTCGACGACCTCCGCCCGCACCCGGCCGTCGCGGGTCCAGGGTGCCAGCATATAGCGCTGCCACAGCGCCGCGATCAGCACGACCGCCACCAGCATCATGGCGAGGGTGGCCAGGACGCGCGCTATTTTGGCGAGGAAACGCATGAGGGAGCTTCTTCCGAACAGGCCCTAGAGAAGGACCAAGAGCGACAGGATAGACAGGTAGAGCGCGGTCTCGAACAAGGCCGGATGCCAGACCGTCCGCCAAAAGCCGAGCCACGCCAACACGAGGCGCAGCCCGAAAAAGATCAGCGCCGCGACGAGCGCATACAGCACGATCGGTGCGACGTAGATGCCGCCGATATCCAACTCGGCGATCATGCCGCGATCGGCTCCATCGCCGGCATGCCGGTGAAGAAGCCGAGATGGCGGGTCAACAATCGGGCGATCTCGTGAAACGCCGCCGCCAGCCGCAGCAACCCGGCATGATCCGCCGCCATGACGTCGAGTTCGGCCGTCTCCAGGAGACGAAGAGCGGCGACATGGGCCGCATGGGCGGCCACGTCGAACCGGACCGCGGGACCGCGGAGCGCGCGCAGCGCGGTTTCGACGGTCCGTGCCGTCACCGGCGGCAGGGTGAGGCCGCCGAGCAAGCGGCGGGCGCGGACCAGTTCGCGGCCGATATGGATCGCCGCGATGCCGCCCTCGACCATCGCGGCCCGATCGGGCGAGGTCGCGAGCCGCGTGCTGAGCCGCGCGAGCCGGTCGTGCATCATGCTCTCCCAGACCGATGCCGCCGGTATCGGCCCCGTCGCGGCGAGTGCCACCAGATCGGCCCGCAACCGGCCGATCAGCCGCCGCACGCCGCGTACCGGATTGACCGGCCATAGCACCAGGAAGGCGATGACCGCGAAGACCGTGCCCAGCTGCATCGCGAACACGGTATTGAGAAACGCGGCCATGTCGTACTGCATCGGATTGCGCAGCCCGAGAAACACCGAGAAGAAGATCAGGAAGGCGGTCGACGATGCGGCGTGTTTGGGCATCGTCGAGAACAGGCAGGCGATGATGAGAAAGGGCGCGATCGTCAGCGCCATCAGCGGAAACCCGTCGACCCTCGCCAGCAGAAAGAAGACGCAGAAGAACGCGCAGATGCTGGCCAGCGCCATGCCCCGGGCGAAGCCGAGGCTTGCCAGGTCCGGCCGTTCCGTCGTGCCGAGCAGCGCGCAGGCCGGCAGCAACGCCGCCAGCATCAACGCGCCGGACGACCAGGCGGTGGCGATCCAGAAGCCGCCGGCGAGCACGGCGGCGATGGCGGCACGCGCGCCGACGATCGCGGCCTCGCGCGCATCGCGATGATAGGAGACCGGCGTCAACGCCCGGCCGGAGCGCCCCTGCTCGATCGCCACGAGATGCTCGCGCGCCATTTCCAGCTGTTCCAGGAGATCTTCCAGGCGCGTGGCGAGCCCGATCGCATCGAGGACCTCCGGGGCGATCGCCAGGGTCAGACCGGCCGACATCCCCGCCGCGGTCCGGCGCGCCTCGGCGATCGATCGGCCGGTATCGGCGTCGACGAAATGCGCGATGCTCTCGACGCGGCACAGCAGGTCACGCACCATGTCGCGCAGCGGCGTTACCGTGCTGGCGACCACGCCCTCCTTCGGCAGCGTCGCCAATTCGTCTCGGACGCTCGATGCGTGCGTGACGATGCTGACCAGCACCGAGACGAACAACCGGACCGCCTGGGTCTGCTGCGCCGTCTCGGCGGATTCATTGGCGGCGGCGACGATCAGCGGATCCAGCGCGGTCAGCCGCTCGGCGACCGCCCGCCGCCGCCGCGGCATCTCCGGATGGAGATCAAGCGCTTGAGCGGCGAACCCCAGGGTCGCCGTCAAGGCGCCTTCGAGCGCCGGGCGCAGCCGCAAGGGACCGACCTGGAGGACGAACAGGCTCTTGACCACGGCGGTACACAGGATCCCGACCATGACCACGGCGATGCGATTGCTCGCCAGATCGAAGATCTGTTCCGGATGCTCGGCCGCGGGCAGCGCCACGATGCTGAGCGTGTAGCCGGCCAGCACGGCGGCATAGGCCCTGAAATACCGCAGCAGCGCCGACGCAAAGGTGCAGAGACCGAGCCATAGGGCGAGCGCCAGCAGAAAGGCCACCGGGCTCTGCGCGAACCAGGCGATCAGCAGGACCGAAACCACGGTGCCGACGCAGGTTCCGACCAAGCGCCAGACGCTTTTGGACAACACCATCCCGGGCAGCGGACTAGACACGATCAACACGGTCGTCGCCGCCGAACCGGGGCTGTCCAGCTCCAGCTCGAAGGCGACATAGAGCGCCAACACCGCGGCCAGGGTGGTGCTGAGCGCGTGATACCAGGACTTCGCGGGGAACGCCGATAGGCCGAGGGTTGGTAGCCGGCGCCACCACGGGACCGCCGCCGCACCCATGGTGGCCAGCATCACCGCGACACCGGCTCTAGATCCATCCGCCGGTCTCCAACCGCCCGCCCCGGGATGCGCTCGGGATACCGCGCGCCGGGCCAGCCGAAAACTTCGACCGGCTCGTCGAGACCCTGCACCGATTGAAAGCCGAGCGATACCAGATGCCCCGGCGCGTCGTCGGCGAAGATCTTCGAGGTGAGCAACGGCGTCCCGAGAACCTTGGTCAGGCTTTCCAGCCGGAACGCCAGATTGACGGCAGGGCCGATCACCGTGAAATCCAGCCGATCCAGCGAGCCGACATTGCCGTAGATGACGTCGCCGAGATGCAGGCCGATCCCGGCCTTGAGGACGGGCCGCTCCGCCCAGGCTCGGCTGCGGTTCAGATCGTCAAGCCCGGCCAGCGCGTCATGGGCGGCGGACAGCGCGCGGATCGCCGCGTCGGCCTCATCGTCCCCGTCGACCCGGAAGATCGACAGCACGCCATCGCCGATGAACTTCAGCACGGCGCCACCATGGCTGTGGACCGCGCTCGATACGCATTCGAAATAATCGTTCAGCGCCTCGATGACATCGCCGGGCGGCAATTGGTCGGACAGCCGGGTGAAGCCCCGCAGATCGGTCGCCATGACGACCGAGCGCAAGCGCCTGCCCTGCCCCCGCAGGATCTCACCGGAGAGCACCCGGGGGCCGACCTCCCAGCCGAGATAGGTATTCAGCAGGTTGGTCGACATGCGCTTCAACAGCAGCCCTTCGACCACCGCGCCCAAGGCGGGCGTGGTCCCCTCCAGCGCCGCCAGATGCGCGGCATCGAACCCGCCGGCGGCATCGGTCGCGAAGGTGGCGGAGATAAAGCGCGCGTTCACCTGACCCAGGGGAAGCGCCAGATAATCCGTGGCACCGAGCGAGCCCAGATGGCTGAGCAGCGGCACATCGGTCCAGCCTGGATGGCCCGACGGGAACCGCGCCGGCACGCCGTCGAGGACCGTCGCGCGGAGTGGGCTTTGCGTGAAATCCGGGCTGTCCTCCCCGCCATGCTTGACGGCGAATTCCTCGATCTGATTGTGCTCGCGCCACCACCTGAGACCGATACCCCGCATCTGCGGATGCAGGGTGAAGCCATGCAGCGTGGCGCGCCAGATCGGCATGCCGTTACCGACCAGCCGCCAGCAAAACTGATCGAACAACTCGACCATATTGTAAAGACCACGCCCTTCATTGAGCACCCAGGCAACCAGGTCCTCGGTCTGGACCGGCTCGCCGCCCCCCTGATGCACCTGAATCGGCATCGTGATGGCGTCCGGTCGCACGAGATCCTTAAGCGCGCCGGGCACGGGAGCCTGCCTTGGTCAAATCATTCGCAAAGGCGCCATAGCCTCGGCGTCGATGAGAGAGGCTCGGTGTCACGGGACCTCATCCTCCTTCTTGATCGCCGGCTGACTGATCGCCGGCTGACTGATTACCGGCTGACTGATTACCGGCTGGCCCTGCGCGCGGCCCGGCGGATCGCCAAAGGCGCGCAAGACTCGCAGCGTCACCTCAAGGTCCTGCTCGCTGATATCGCGAAGCACCCGTGCCCGCAGCACGACCAGCTCCTGCTCCGCCTCCATCGTCACCCGTCGGCCCTCGGCCGTGAGCCAGAGCGTCTTGGCACGCCGGTCGACGGCATCGTCCCGGCGATCGAGCAGGCCGTTCGCGCAAAGCCGATCGAGGATGCGCACGAGCGACGGACCTTCGATCCCGACCTCATCCGCCACGACGATCTGCCGGACCCCGTCGCCGAGACGGCCGACGGCGATCAGCGGCAAGGCGCAAGCCTCGGAAATACCATGCGCTTCCGCTATGGACCGCGCAATCCGCCGCCAGTGCCGTCCAGCCTTCGGCATCATGCTGGTGAGATCGAAACGCAAGCGGTCGATGCCGATCATGGGCATACAGATAGCGTCCTAATTAAAAGGATGCAATCCTATTGCCGCCGGAAGCCTTGGCGGATGCGGTCCCTACCGTTGCGTCGGCTCCACCCGCACCGGTTCGCCCAGCGTATGCATCAGCCGGTTGGCCCAGCCGAAGATCGCCGCGGACAGCACCAGATCGACGATCTCCAGATCCGACAGGCCGAGGGCTTTCAGTGTCGCCACGTCCTCGGCGCTGGCTTCCGACGGCGAGCGGGACAGCTTGACCGCGAAGTCGAAGATCGCCTGTAGATGCTCCTCGATCTCCGCTTCGGTGCCATTCTCGAAGATTGTCTCGATGACGTCGGCGCGCTTGGTGAGCGCGATGAAGCGGTCGGCATGGACGGCCGCGCAATAGACGCAATGATTGACGATCGACGCGCCGGTGGCGCCCAGTTCCCGCTCCGCCCGCGACAGCCCGTCCGTCCCATACATGATGGCGTTGAACAGCGGCGAGCGATGGGACAGCGATTCCGGATCATGCGCCAGCACCAGCACGTAATCCGATACCTTGGTGTTCGACGGCGTCACCTGCAGCGCGTCGAGCTGCTCCGGCGTTGCCCGCGCCAGATCGACGGGCGTCACATAGGGGCGCCAGCGCGGCACCTTGACGGTGAAGTCGTGGATGACATCGCTCATCACAGCACCTTCTTCAACAGGCGGAACCCGGCGATGACGCGGGCCTGATAGTTGAGGAACGCAGCGAGTTCGGCGAGACGCACGATATCCGCCTCGATGACGCCGGCGCGCTTCAGCGCCTCGATATCGCCGCGCGTGGCGGCACGCGGTTCGCGGGTCAGCAGATCGACATGCCGGATGATGGCGTCCAGACGCGCGCCATGGCCGGCGACCTTCGCCGGGTCCGCCACCCACAACAGGGCCGCCGATCCGTCCAGCGCCGCGAGGCGGTCGGCATAATGGGCCGCGAGCGTGTCATCCGCGTTGAGCCGCGCCATGCGCAGCGCCAGGGCGGCTCGTTCCGGATGGCTGAGCCCCCCGGGATCGCGCGGCGTCAGAACCGCGCCGTAGCTGGCCTGACTGAGCGCCATGATCCGCGCCCGCTTGGCCAAGGCATCGGCGAGGGCCGAGCCCTCCGCCACCCCCACGATCCCCTCGATCACGCCGCCGTCTGGTACCATGGTCCCCTCATCCCTCAATCGTGCCCACAAAGCCAACCCTAACAGAACTGAACCCAGCAGGATCGACAGACCGGCCCGTGCGCTTATTATGGCGCAAACCCAACCCGCCATCGCCGCATAGCGCCCGTTCAGAAAGTTTCGCCGGTGCCCGATACAGCGTTACAACCGACCTCACAGCCTCATCAGCCCGAGGCCGGACGGGACGTTCCGATCGGCTTGCCCGCCCTCGAAGCGCGGTTGAAACAGGATTTTCGGTGGCTTGAGTTGCCGGCGAAGCCCTGGGTGCCGGCGCGCTGGGTGGACGGGAGCCGGGTACGCGACGCGGTCATCATCGGTGCCGGCATGTGCGGATTGACCGCGGCGGCGGCCCTGAAGCGCCTGGGCGTCGATAATATCGTGCTCTACGACCGCGCCCCGGCGGGGCTTGAGGGCCCCTGGGCGAGTTTCGCGCGCATGGAGACGCTGCGGTCGCCCAAGCAGCTCACCGGCCCTGCCCTCTCCATGCCCGCCCTTACCTTCCGCGCCTGGTACGAGGCGCAATTCGGGGGGACCGCCTGGGAAGCGCTGGGCAAGATCCCGCGCATCCAATGGATGGAGTACCTGATCTGGTACCGGCGGGTGCTCGACCTGCCGGTCCGGAACGACACCATCGTCACCGCGCTGCGGGACCATGGCCGGGACATCGTCGCCGTCGATATCGACCAGGCCGGCGTAAGGCAGACCGTCTTGACGCGACGGCTGGTGCTGGCGACCGGCCGCGACGGCCTGGGCGGCAGCTCTGTGCCGGCGTTCGCGCGGCGGCTCGACCGGCGGTTTTGGGCGCATTCCGCCGATGATATCGATTTCGCGGGCTTGCGCGGCAAACGCGTCGGCGTGGTCGGTGCCGGCGCCTCGGCGATGGATAACGCCGCCACGGCGCTCGAGGCGGGGGCGGCCAGCCTCGACATGTTCATCCGGCGCACCGATATCCCGCGCATCAACAAGCTGACCGGCATCGGCAGCCCCGGTCTGGTGCATGGCTTCCAGGGCCTGTCGGATGACTGGAAATGGCGCTTTCTCGACTATTCGCTGTCGACCCAGACGCCGCCGCCGCGCGACAGCACGCTGCGCGTTTCCCGCCACCCCGCCGGACGCTTCCATCTGGGCAGCCCGGTTCTCGACATCGTCCCGGACGGCGATGCGGTGCGCGTGACGACGCCGAAGGGCGACTACCTGCTGGACTTCATGATCTTCGCCACCGGCTTCCGCACCGATCTCGCGTCGCGCCCGGAACTGGCTTCGGTCGCGGACCATATCCGCTTCTGGTCCGATCGCTTCAGCCCGCCCGAGGGGCTGGAGAATGGCGAACTCGCCGGCTCGCCCGATCTCGGACCGGATTACGCGTTCCAGGAAAAGACCCCGGGCGCCTGCCCCGTCCTGGCGCGTATCCATTGCTTCAACTATCCGGCGAGCCTGAGCCATGGCAGGTTGTCCGGCGACATCCCGGCGGTCAGCGAGGGCGCCGACCGCCTGGCGCGCGGCATCGTCCGCGCCCTGTTCGTCGAGGACCGCGACCAGCATTTCGCGGCCCTCGAAGCCTTCGCGACGCCGGAATTGCTGGGCGATGAATGGACCGACGCGGACGCGCCTTGAACCTCTCCACGCCGGCAGGATGCAGCGATGACCAAAGAGATCCGCCTCAACGCCTTCGACATGAACTGCGTCGGCCATATCCAGCATGGCATGTGGACGCATCCGCGCGACCGGTCGCCCGATTACAACACCTTGGAATACTGGCAGAACCTGGCGCGCATCGCGGAACGCGGCAAGCTGGACGGCATCTTCCTGGCGGATATCGTCGGCGTCTACGACGTCTATCAGGGCGGGGCCAGCGCCTCGATCACCCACGCGGTGCAGATCCCGGTCAACGACCCGCTGCTGATCGTGCCCGCGATGGCGGCGGTCACCCGGCATCTGGGGTTCGGCGTGACCTGCAACCTGACCTATGAACCGCCCTATCTCTTCGCCCGACGGATGTCGACCCTGGACCATCTGACGCGCGGACGGATCGGTTGGAACATCGTCACCGGCTATCTCGACAGCGCCGCGCGCGGCATGGGGCTGGAGGCGCAGCCGGATCACGACCGGCGCTACGACATCGCCGATGAATACATGGACGTCGTCTACAAGCTGTGGGAAGGCAGCTGGGAGGATGACGCCGTGCTGCGCGACCGGGACGGCCGGGTATTCGCCCAACCCGACAAGATCCACCCGATCCATCATCGGGGCGAACACTACACGCTGGACGCCATCCACCTCTGCGAACCCTCACCCCAGCGCACGCCGGTGCTCTACCAGGCGGGGGCCTCGACGCGCGGCCGCGCCTTCGCCGCGACCCACGCGGAATGCGTCTTCCTCTACAATCCCAGCAAGGCGGGCACCCGCGCCACCGTCGCCGATATCCGCCGGCGGGCCGCCGCCAAGGGCCGCGACCCGGCGGATATCATGGTCTTTCTCGGCCGAACCGTGGTCGTCGGTCGGACCCGCCGGGAGGCACAGGAGAAGTATGAGGAGTACCACCGCCACGCCAGCATCGAGGGCTCGCTGGCGCATTATTCCAGCTCTACCGGCGTCGATTTCTCACGCTACGAGCTCGACGAGCCGATCCGGCATGAAAAGAACGACGCCAACAACTCGGCCCTGGAGGCGATCACCAAGGGCAGCGAGGAGCCTTGGACGGTACGCAAGCTGATCGGCCAGATGGGCCTCGGCAGCCGGAGCCAGCCGCTGATCGGCTCGGCCGAGGAGGTCGCGGACGATCTGCAGGCCTGGATCGAGGAAACGGATATCGACGGCTTCAATCTCAGCCGGATCGTCACGCCGGAAAGCCTGGAGGATTTCGTCGATTTGGTGGTACCCGTGCTGCAGGAACGCGGGGTCTATAAGCACGATTACGCGCCGGGCACGCTGCGCGAAAAACTCGGTGGCCGCGCACGCCTCCCGGCGACGCATCGCGCCGCCACCCATCGCCGTCCCGCACGTTGAGACTAAGGGTAACACCGCATCATGGATGATATCGACCGCAAGCTGCTCGCGATCCTGCAAGAAGACGTGACGTTGCCCGTCGCCCAGATCGCCAAGCGGGTCGGCCTGTCCGCCACGCCCTGCTGGAAACGCATCCAGAAGCTCGAAGCGGCCGGCGTCATCACCGGCCGTGTCGCCCTGGTGGCGCCGGAGCGGGTCGGTGTCGGCCTGACCGTGTTCGTCGCGGTCGAAGCCGGCGACCACACGCCGGAATGGCTCGCCGCCTTCGCGCGCACCGTGACCGACATCCCGGCCGTCATGGAGGTCTACCGGATGGCCGGCGAGGTCGATTACATGCTGCGCGTCGCCGTCGCCGACATGGCCGAGTTCGACGCGTTCTACAAGCAGCTGATCGCCGCGGTGCCGCTCAAGAACGTCACCTCCCGCTTCGCCATGGAGCGCATCAAATCGACCACCGCCTACCCCCTGCATCCCAGCATGTTCCGCGACCGCATGGCGGCGGAGGATTAGGACGGACCAGCATACTGCGGCTCCTTGATCCTCGTGATGCTCCAGAGCATGAACGCTGAAGCCATGAGGAGCGCGGAGGAGACGACGGCATTGGCCGCGAAATCCGCGCGAAACCCGTAAAGCCACGCACTCGCCAGCCCGCCCAGCGTGGCGCCCGTCTGGTAGACGGCGTTGAGCACGGCGTTCAGGCTGCCGCGCTGTGCCGCGGAAACGAGCAGCATGGCGCCACCCAACATCAGGGCCAGCATCAAATCACGGCCGAACGCGAAGATCCCATAGGCGAGCGCCTGAAAGACCGGCTGGCCAGTCCCGAGGGGCATGGCCAGCACGACCATAGCCGCCCCGAACGCCGCGATCGCGCAGAGACCCAAAGGATGCCGGAAGCATCCGGCGAGCCGTCCCGACAGAAGGGCACCCAGCAGACCACCGATCTCGCCGAGCAGGAGCATGATGCCGATCGCGCCGACGCCGCGACCGGCGAGGCCGTGCTGCACCAGCCAGCTCGGATACAGCCCGAGGAAGACGAAGACCGCCGCCGACCAGCAGAAATAGGACAGCAGCAAAAGCCGGGTGCCCGCGTTCAACGAGAGCGACAAGAGGCGCTCCCGATAGGTTCGCAGGGAGATCGGCGCATCCGACAACGCCTCCGCGCGCGTCGCGGGCAGGGCCGAGGCGCAAGCGGCCAGTACCAAGACGATCCCCGCGAGCAGGATCAGCGGGATCTGCCAGGCGAACAGACCGCCCAGCAGGACGCCCAGCGACATGGAGCACAGGAAGGCGATCGGCGCCGCCGAGGTGACATAGCCGGCCACGCGGGCGCGATCCCGTGCCGGAACGTAGTCGGCGATGGCCGCGAAGACGGATGCGCCGATCATCGGCATGAACAGGCCGGTCGCAGCACGGCAGAGTGCTATGGAATAGGCGCTGCGCGACGCGGCCGTCAGGAGAAGCGTCACGGCGCAGGCCAGGCCCCCCGCGACGATGAACCGCTTGCGGCCATACCGGTCGATGAGCGGCCCCAGCGACAGGTTGGCGACCAGGGCGACCACGGGAAAGGCGGCCAGAACCATCCCCGCCTCCGATGGCGAAAGCCCCCTCTCCTGCTGGATGAAGGGCAGCAGCGGGATCATCATGGCGACGTTGAAATTGATCACGAAGAAGGCTGTCCAGAGGACCGCTACGACGAACATGCCTTCACCACCATTTTCCCTCGGAAGCCGCAAACCATAAAGCAAGGCTCCTGCCAGCGTGGCGGGGCAGGAGCCCGCATGATCTTGAAAGCGGCTGGCCGCCGAATGATCCGGCAATCGGCCGAGCTAGGCGCCGATCAGTCCGGCAAAATGTGCGACGAAACGTTTGGATATTGCTATCGCGTTTGTCGCCTCTTCGACCGAAGTGACAGCATCGGAATCAGTAAAGTAATCCGCAACTGATTTAAACTCATAGGATTGTGACAGAAATTGCCTTAGCTTGTGATCTACATGCTGGTCATCTTTCATCAGACGGAAGAATTCAATCTGCACGCCATTATGGGATTTGGAAATTTTATCGGTTCGTTCGAATATATAAGCTTAGGCCACATGAAAGCTTGCCATATACGTGGCTCGGGCAGCGTCTTCGTTGAGATCCACGCGCAACATGATTTCAGCGCGTGCGAGAACGATGTTAGCCTGTTCAACGAATTTGGCAGATTCCGGCTTCACAAATCCAAACCATCGCGGCGGATCTCGTACATCAATGGCGTCCGGTCACGATAGGCGGTTGCTGGATAGGGCTTCGTGTCAAAAAAAACGCCGGTGTCGTCGAGAAACTGAACCCGCAAATTGGCAAGGCGGTTAAGTTCCTTCCAACGGTCAGGGAGAGACTTCAGGAACACCGCCACATCATAATCGGACTCGGCACTGGCTTCGCCCCGCGCGCGCGAGCCGAACAGCACGACACGATCAATCTGGTCACCGTACAGCTCATCGAGCGCAGCGCGGAAACGGGTCAGGATCGGGTCGGATAGTCTATCCATGTTTCGTTATATTATGGGTGGATGCGGAAGGCAAAGTGGGCCCAGTCAAAAAATGTGCAATCCACTGGGCTGAAGAGGCCGGCGCCGCGCGATATGATGTCGAGCGGCTGGCTGGACAGAACCCCCATCCGCGGGCAGCATCGTCCGATCGTCCCCTTCCGTTGGTGTTGATGTTCATGGCCGATCCCGAGTCCATCTATCATTGGCGGCGGCTCGACGACCGGATAACCACGTCCGGCCAGCCGACCGAGCCGCAACTGGCCGATATCCGCGCCTTGGGCGTCCGTCACATCATCAATCTCGGGCTTCATAGCCATGAAAAGGCGCTGCCGGACGAGGCGGCCAGTGTCGGTCGCCTGGGCATGACGTATATCCATATTCCGGTTGATTTTCAGAACCCCACGGACGCGGATTTCGCCCAGTTCTGCTCCGTCCTGGCCGGGTTGCAAGACGTCCCCGTTCACGTCCATTGCATCGCGAACTATCGGGTTTCGGCGTTCTTCTATCGCTATCGCCGTACGATACTTGGCATGGACGAGACGCGGGCGCGGGCCGATCTGGAGCAAGTCTGGCAACCCGAGGGGGTGTGGGCGGCGTTTATCGGTCCCTAGGTCAGCCATCGGAAAGCGGCACAATCGCCGTGACCCCGCCATTTAGGACAAGGTCATCCGTGGCGCCCAGAAGCCACAGATGGTCGGCCTCGAACCGCAGGAGCGGCCGATCCCACCACTGTCGGATCAAGCTGTCCAAGGCAGTCGCCTCCACCGGATCGAGATCGTCCGTGAAGTTATAGACACCGACCAGATAGAGATCCGTCTCGCGGCGGCCGAGCACCCGCTGGATGTGCCGGAAGAGGTTCGCCCCGGATCGACATTCGGGATAAACGCGCAAGTAAAGGCGGCCAATATTTACGGTGCCGGAAAACACGCCGCGCAGCTCGACGCCGATCGGGCCGAGACGGCGCAATTCGCCAAGTTGGCGCTCGTCGAACTTCGGCGGCGTTTCCGCCCCGACCGAGAGGGAGCCGCAAAGCGTGGCGTGCAGCTTGTCCTGGCGCCGGTCCCACAGGTTCCAGGCGATCTTTCCCGCGAAAGGCGATGCCCGCAAGGCGCTTTCCAGCTGCAGGAAGGCCACCGAACGGCGTAGGGCTTCTCCGGGGATCGGCAAGACCAACGAGAATACTTGAGCGTGCCGGCCCATCTCATAGGGGGTGCCTTCGCGCGTGGCAATGACCCGCGGATGATCCGGGGCGACCAGCGGCAGATGGGCCAGCCGATAGGCGTCGTCGAGCGCCAATCCGGCACCCGGCGCAAATCGGGTCCGACTGCGCTCATAGCCAAGGTCGTCATCGACGCAAAAATCGATGGTCGGACGGCGATGCTTCATTGATGCGTCCCCAGGGTCGGCTGGTGTGGTTTCCATCCGCTCGATGGTTCAATCCCCAAACCGCAGAATGCCATGCTGAAACACCAAGCTCCAAAAGAAAAACCTGCTACGGTGCAGTCAATTTTCAGTACAAGTTACTATTTGACAGAGTGTTCATTTGCCTAGATCCTTCAATACTCGTTAAAGGTGACGTCGAGGCCAAGGGAATGAGACGCGCAGCCGTTACCCACACACCATATTTTGGATTAGCTCCGCTGAACTGCCGCTGTTCGCGCTGATCCTTTTCCCGAACCGGTTATTTTTCATTTGTTAGATCGCGTCAACATCAGGACGCGTGGGATGAAGCATGTCTGTCTTATCCTCTGAGCGCGGCGCGCGCGCCGTCGCCACACCAACCCTCCGCCGAACCGCCGCGTCGCTGCCCTTTCCTGTGGTGTTAACCAAGGTGGCCCTGGCCGGGTCGCGGCGCTTCGCGTCGGCGGTGATCCTGGTCCTGCTGTGGCAGGCGGCGTCGATGAGCGGCCTGCTGTCGCCGCGCACGCTCGCCGCCCCGTCGAGCATTCTGGCCACCGCCTGGGGCCTGCTGCTGTCGGGGGAGTTGCCGTACCACCTGCTGGTCTCGCTGCGGCGCGTCGTCATCGGCCTCGGTCTCGGCGTCACGACAGGCGGTCTGCTGGCGATCGCGGCCGGGCTGTCGCGCCGGGGCGAGGATATCGTCGACGCGCCGATGCAGATGCTGCGCACCCTGCCCTTCCTGGCTTTGGTGCCGCTGTTCATCCTGTGGTTCGGCATCGGCGAGGTGCCCAAGATCGGCCTCGTGGCGCTCGGCTCGACCTTTCCGGTCTATCTCACACTGTTCGCCGGCATCCGGGGGGTCGACCCCAAGCTGGTCGAGGCCGGCCGGGTGTTCGGGCTGGACCAGCGCGGGTTGATCTGGAACGTCATCCTGCCCGGCGCCCTGCCCTCCGCCCTGGTCGGATTGCGCTACTCGCTGGGTGTCGCCTGGCTGAGCCTGGTGGTCGCCGAACAGATCAACGCCACCGCCGGCATCGGCTACCTGATCAACGACGCGCGCGACTTCCTGCGCACCGATGTCATCGTCGTCGGCCTGCTGGTCTATGCCCTGCTCGGCCTGCTGGCCGATGCGCTGGTGCGCACGGTCGAACGCCGCGCGCTCGCCTGGCGACCCTCCCTGGTGCGGAACTGATCATCATGACGATCCCCCAAGGAGACTTTCTCGACGCGGAACTTCTCGACCGGGAAGGCGTGCATGTCCGCGGCCTGACTCGGCGGTTCGGCGCCGCGACCGTGCTCGATCGGCTGAACCTCGATCTGCGGCCCGGCGAGTTCGTCGCCCTGCTCGGCCGCAGCGGATCGGGCAAGACCACCCTGCTGCGCACCCTCGCCGGCTTGGACCCGGCGCCCTCGGACGCAATCGTGGCCGTGCCGACGCCGACGGCGGTGGTGTTCCAGGAGCCCAGGCTGCTGCCCTGGAAACGGGTCTGGCGCAATGTCGCCCTCGGTCTCAAGGATGCGGCCCCGCGCGACCGGGCGGAGGCGGCGCTGCGCGAGGTCGGCCTCGCCCATCGCCTCGATGCCTGGCCGGTCACGCTGTCCGGCGGCGAGGCGCAACGCGCCGCCCTCGCCCGCGCGCTGGTCAGGTCGCCCCGGCTGCTGCTGCTCGACGAGCCGTTCGCGGCGCTGGATGCCCTGACCCGGATCAAGATGCACGGCCTGGTGACGGAGCTTTGGCGCGCCCACGCGCCGACGACCCTGCTGGTGACCCACGACGTCGACGAGGCCGTGCTGCTGGCGGACCGCGCCTTGGTGCTGGATGGTGGGCGCATCGCCGCGGATATCGCGATCGACCTGCCCCGGCCGCGCCGCCACGCCCACCCGCATTTCGCCGCCCTGCGCGCCCGGTTGCTGGCCGAGCTTGGCGTCGAGGTACCGGATCTGGCTGAAGAGGAACAATCGGCCGAGCGGCTGTTGGCTGGGCTCGGCGCATGAACCTGTCGCGTCGCCATTTCCTCGCGGCCCCGGCGCTGCTCGCCGCCCCGTCCCTGCTCGCCCACTCGTCCCTGCTCGCACCGGCCTGGGCCGATACCGTCACCTTGCGGGTCGCCAATTATAAGGCGGGCGACCCGTTGTTGCTCCGGCTCGCCGGGCTGGGCGATACGCCCTACCGGATCGCCTGGTCGGAGTTCGGTTCCGGCAACGTCATGATCGAGGCGATCAACGCCGGCGCCATCGACCTCGCTTATGGCAGCGAGATCCCGCCGATCTTCGCCGCCGTGTCCGGCGCCCGGGTCAAGGTGATCGCGGTCATCAAGGGCGACGTCAACGAACAGGTCGTGCTGGTACCCAAGGACTCGCCGATCCGCTCGATCGCCGATCTGCGCGGCAAGCGCGTCGGCTACGTCAAGGCGACGACGACGCATTACTATCTGCTGCGCATGCTGGAGGAGGCTGGGCTCGGCTTCGGTGATATCGTGCCGGTCAATCTCACGCCGAGCGACGGCCAGGCCGCCTTCCGGTCCGGCGCCCTCGATGCCTGGGCGATCTACGGTTATTCGGTACCGCTGGCGCGCGACACGGGGGCACGGGTGCTGAAGACGGCGCTGGGCTATCTCTCCGGCAATTACCTGACCTACGCGGCGCCCGACGCCCTGGCCGATGCCGGACGCCGCGCGGCGATCGCCGATCTGCTCGGCCGGATCGCCCAGGCCTATCGCTGGATCGACGACCACCATGCCGAATACGCCGCCGCCCAATCGGCGGTCTTGGGCGTGCCGGAAGCGGCGATCCGATCCCTGCTCGACGCTGTCAGCCAGCCGCGTCGGCTGGTGCCCGCCGACGACGCGGCGATCGCGTCGGAACAGCAAGTCGCGGACACCTTCGCGCGGGCCGGCGTGCTGCCGCGCGCCGTGGATGTCGCACCGCTCTGGGACCGCGGCTTCGCCGCCGACCTTGCGCCCAGGCTGGCGGATCGCACCTAATGGATTATCGGGTCTAATAGAATGCCAGGCATGATGGACAAGATCGCCACCCTGAGCACCCCGCCGCGCGTCCTCGCCACGGAATTCGCCGCCGTCGCGGCCTTGCATGACCGCGACGCCAGCTTCCCGTTCGACAATTTCAAGCGCCTGCGCGAGGCAGGGCTGCTCAACCTGACCGCCCCCCTCGCCGATGGCGGCGAGGATGCGGGGCTCGGCCGCGTGGTCTCGCTGGTCGGGACGATCGCCCAGGGTTGCCCGTCGACCGCCCTGGTGCTGGCGATGCAGCTCATCCACCTCAAATCCGCGACGCATAATCCGCTCTGGCCGGAGCATCTCCGGCGCCTGGTCGGGCGCGGCGCCGGCCGCGACGGCGCGCTGATCAACGCCTTGCGGGTCGAACCCAACCTGGGCTCGCCGGCGCGCGGCGGCTTGCCGGACACGGTAGCCCGGCGCACCGCCGAGGGGTGGTCGATCACCGGCCGCAAGCTCTATTCGACCGGCTCGCCGGCGCTCGCCTGGATGCTGGTTTGGGCGCGGACCGACGAACCGGCGCCGCGCACCGGCATGTGGCTGGTGCCCGCCGGCAGCGACGGCATCGAGATCGTCGAGACCTGGGATCAGCTCGGCCTGCGCGCCTCGGGCAGCCATGACGTGGTCTTCCACGCGGTCACCGTACCGGCCGACCACGCGGTGGACATCCGGCTGCCGGCCGACTGGGGCCAGCGCGACCCACAGCAGGTGGCGTGGAGCACCCTCACCGTCGCCGCCCTCTATAGCGGGGTCGCGCATGCCGCGCGCGATTGGCTGATACAGTTCCTGCGCGACCGGGTGCCGTCCAATCTCGGCGCGTCGCTGGCGACGCTGCCGCGCATGCAGGAGGCGGTCGGCGAGATCGACGCGCTGCTGATGGCCAATCGCCGGCTGATCGGCGGCGCCGCGGCCGATCACGATGCCGGGCGCGAGCTCAGCGGCGAGGAATGCAACCTGATCAAGACCCTCGCCGCCGAAAACGCCATCCAGGCGGTGCAAAAGGCGGTGCAGCTCACCGGCAATCACGGCTTGTCGCGCGCCAATCCACTGGAACGCCACCTGCGCGACGTGCTGTGCGCCCGCATTCATACCCCTCAAGCCGACATGGCCTATCTAGCGGCCGGCCGCGCCGCCCTCGGTACGTGAAAGGAGCCCTCCCATGAGCGTCGAATTCATCGGCATGATCCAATCCCGTCAGCAATCGGAGATCCATCCGGCCAGCGGGCCGACGATCGACCCCGGCTATGTGCGGGCATCCGCCCAGGCGCATGACGAAGGCGGCTTCGACCGGATCCTGATCGGCTGGCACAGCAACGGGCCGGATGGCTTCCAGATCGCGGCCCACGCGGCGGCGCATACCAAGAATGTCGGGTTTCTGGTGGCCCATCGGCCGGGCTTTCAGGCACCGACCACGGCGGCGCGCAGCTTCGCCACGCTGGACCAGCTCAGCGGCGGCCGGGCGGCGATCCATGTGATCTCCGGCGGCGACGACACGGATCAGCGGCGCGACGGCGATTACCTGTCGAAGGACGAGCGCTATGCCCGGACCGACGAGTATGTCGACATCCTGAAGCAGGTCTGGACCGCATCGGGTCCGGTCAACCACCACGGCGCCTATTACCGGATCGAGGGGGCATCCCCCGAGGTGCGGCCGGCGCAGCAGCCGCGCATCCCGATCTATTTCGGCGGCGCCTCGGACGCCGCGATCGAGGTCGCGGGCAAGCATGCCGATGTCTACGCCTTGTGGGGCGAGACCCAGGCGCAAGTGCGCGAGATCACCGCCCGGGTGCGGGCTAGCGCGGCACGCCACGGCCGCGACGTGCGCTTCAGCCTGTCGTTCCGGCCGATCATCGCCGAGACCGAGGAGAAGGCCTGGGCGCGCGCCGAGAGTATCCTGGCGCGGGTGAAGCAGGTGCGCGGCGAAGCAGCTCTCGGTCCGGCGACGCCCACGCCGCCCAATGCCGGTTCGCAGCGTCTGCTGGCCGCGGCGGCGCAGGGCGATCGTCCGGAAGGGCGGCTCTATACCGCCATCGCCGCCGCGACCGGTGCGCGCGGCAACACCACAGCCCTGGTCGGCACGCCGGAGCAAGTGGCGCAAGCCTTTCTCGACTACCACGCGCTGGGTGTGACAACCTTCCTGATCCGCGGCTTCGATCCGCTGGAAGATGCGCTGGAATATGGCCGCTCCCTGTTGCCGGCCGCCCGCCGGCTGTTCGCCGAGCGGTTGGGGCAGCACGCGGTCGCCGCCGAATAATCGGCTTCAAGGGAGGATGCCCGCATGAACCATATCTCCACCCCGTCTCGTGACCGCCAATCCGGCGAAAGCTTCGTTAGCCTGCTGCGCAACGGCGCACCGGAACGCTCTCCTGAAGCGGAGCGGTTGCATCGCAAGCAACGTCTGGCGGCGACGTTCCGCCTGTTCGCGCGCGCCGGCTTCGACCAGGGGCTGGCCGGCCACGTCACCGCCCGCGACCCCGAGGAACCGGAAACATTCTGGGTCAATCCGCTCGGCCAGCATTTCGGCCGGATCCGCGTCTCCGACCTGATCCGCGTCGACCACACCGGGGCCGTGATCGAGGGTGATCAACCGGTCAATCGCGCGGCCTTCGCCATCCACTCGGCGATCCACCGGGCGCGGCCCGATGTGGTCGCGGCGGCGCATAGCCATTCGACCTATGGCAAGGCCTGGTCGACCTTGGGCCGGCTGCTCGACCCGATCACCCAGGATTCCTGCAAATTCTACGGCGATCACACGGTCTTCGAGGACTACGCCGGCGTGGTGCTGGATACCGAGGAAGGCGACAACATCGCCAAGGCTTTGGGTTCGCATAAGGCGGTCATCCTGAAGAACCACGGTTTCCTGACGGTCGGCACCACGGTCGAGGCCGCCGCCTTCTGGTACCTCTCGATGGACAACGCGGCGCAGACCCAATTGCTGGCCGAGGCCGCCGGCACGCCCCAGCTGATCGACGAGGCCACCGCCCGCCTGACCGCCTCTCAGGTGAACAAACCCAATTCCGGACTGCTGAGCTTTCAGCCGCTCTGGGATCTGATCGTGGCGCAAGAGCCGGATCTGCTGGATTAGGAACGGATGATGTCGCGCACGACCGGAGACACACGGCTTTCGCTGACCCGGCGGACGATCCTGATGGGCGCGGCGGCCTTGGCGACGACGCGGGTCGCCCATGCCGCCGGCATCACCCTGCGGGTCGGCGATCAGCGCGGCGGGATCCAGCCGCTGATGGCGGCGGCGGGCGTCTTGCGCGACGCGCCCTATACGGTCGCGTGGAGCCAATTCGCCGGGGCGCCGATGCTGCTGGAGGCGCTCAACGCCGAGGCGATCGACACCGGCGGCGTGGGTGACGCGCCCTTCGCCTCGGCGGTCGCTTCCGGCATCCCGATGAAGGCGGTTTCGGCGACACGCGCCGATGGCGCGGTCACCGCCCTGGTGGTCCCCGGCGCCTCGCCGGTGCGGTCTGTCTCCGACCTCAAGGGCCGTACGATCGCGACATTGCGGGGCCAGACCGGTCATTTCCTGGTGTTGGCGGCGCTGCGGCGCGACGGGCTGAGCCCCGGCGATGTCCGCTTCGCCTTCATCGCCCCCTCCGAGGCCAAGGCCGCGATGGCGTCCGGCGCGGTCGATGCCTGGGCGACGTGGGGACCGTATATCTCGCTCGCCAAAGTCGAGGACGGCGCGCGGGAGATCGTCAACGGCCATGAGTTGATGAGCGGGCAGAGCTATATGCTGGCCTCGGACCAGGCGATTTCCGGCAAGCGCGCGGCCCTCGCCGATTTCCTGCACCGTCTGCGCCTGGCTCGCGAATGGGGATTGGCCAAGCCGGAGGAGCAGGCGAAGGTCTGGGCGGAGAGCACCGGCTTCTCCCTCTCCGTCGCGCGCGACGTGGTCAACACCGCGCAAACCCGCACCGTGGCGATCGACGACACGGTGGTCGCGGCGCAACAGCGCGTCGCGGATTTCTTTCAAGGCGTCGGGGTACTTCCCCGCCCGCAACATGTCGCCGACAGCTTCGATCGAAGCTTCAACGACGCCGTGTTCGCCGCCTGACCTGGTCCCTCCGCACGCTGAGGATCCGACGATGCCCAGCCTGACACGCCGCTCCCTTGGTCTTTCGGCGCTCGCCCTTGCCGCCGCCACCCTGCCCTTTCCCGGCCTGCCCCTCGCCGCCCGCGCGGCGACGCCGTTGCGGATCGGCTATCAGAAGAACGGCGCGCTGGTCATCCTGCGTCAGCAGAAGCGGCTCGACGGGTTGGGCTTCGCCGTGGAATGGCATGAATTCGCGTCGGGACCGCCGCTGCTCGAAGCCGTGAACGCCGGCGCCGTCGATTTCGGCGCGACCGGCGACACGCCGCCGATCTTCGCCCAGGCGGCGGGGGCGGATTTCGTCTATGTCGGCGCGCAGCCGGTCGCCGGTGCCAATCAGGCGATCCTGGTGCCCCGGAATTCGCCGATCCGCGGTCTCGCCGATCTCAAGGGTAAGCGGATCGCCTATACCAAGGGGTCGAGCGCCCATAACGTGATCGTGAGCGCCCTCGTCTCGGTCGGCCTCACCCCGGCGGACATCCAATCGGTGTTTCTCCAGCCACCGGAGGCGGCCGCCGCCTTCCGCAATGGCGCGCTGGATGCCTGGGTGATCTGGGATCCCTTTCTGGCGATCGCCGAGGCCGACCCCGCGACGCGCGTGCTGGCCACCGCCGAAGGCATCGCGCCGACCAATAGTTTCTTCCTCGCTCGACGGAGCTACGCCGAACAGCACCCCGCCGTGATCCTTGCCATGCTGGATGCCATCAACGGGGCCGCCGATTGGGCGCGCGGCCATCCGGCCGAGCTGGCCGACATCATGGCGGAGGTGACCGGCGTGCCGCTCGCGGTGCAACGGGTCGCGGCACCGCGCGGCGTCTACGCGACGCAGCCCCTGGACGCGACGATCATCGGCCGGCAACAGGCGATCGCCGACAGCTTCGCTTCCCTGCGCATCATCCCCGCGCCGATCGACATCCGCGCCGCCGTATGGACGCCCCCTACCGCCGGAGCCCCTCTATGACCGCTTCTCTCGCCGTGTCGCGCCCGCTGGATTTCCTCTGGTTCCTGCCGACCGGCGGCGATGGCGCCTATCTCGGTTCGGCCAAGGGACAGCGGCGCGTGGACAACCGCTATTTGCGCCAGATCGCGCAGGCGACCGATCAGCTGGGCTATCACGGGGTGCTGCTGCCGACCGGCAATGGCTGCGAGGACGCGCTGGTGACCGCCGCCTCGCTGGCGACCCATACCGAGCGGCTGCGCTTTCTGGTGGCGTTGCGGCCCGGCCTGGTGCTGCCCGGCGAGGCGGCGCGCCAATACGCGGCGCTCGACCGGCTGAGCGACGGTCGCCTCATGGCCAATGTGGTGTGCGGCGGCAATCCGCTGGACCTTGCCGGCGATGGCCTGAGCCTCGGCCATGACGAGCGCTATGCCCAGGCCGACGACTTCTTGCGGATCTGGCGCGGGCTGATGGCCGGGGAGACGGTCGATTTCGACGGCGAATACCTCACTTCGCGCGGCGGCAAGCTCGGCTTCCTGCCGGTCCAGCGGCCTTATCCGCCGCTCTATTTCGGCGGTTCCTCCCCAGCCGGCCACGCCTTGGCCGCGGCGCAGGCCGATGTCTATTTGACCTGGGGCGAGCCGCCGGCGGGAGTCGCCGAGAAGATCGCCGATATCCGCCAGCGCGCCGCCGCCCATGGCAGATCCCTGCGCTATGGCATTCGCCTGCACATCATCGTGCGGGAGACCGAGGGCGAGGCCTGGGACGCCGCCCATAAGCTGATCAGCCATCTTACCGACGACACCATCGCCACCGCGCAATACAAGCTCAGCCAGCAGACCGACAGCGAGGGGCAGCGCCGGATGCGGGCATTGCATGGCGGATCGCGCGAGCGGCTGGAGGTCGCGCCGAATCTATGGGCCGGCGTCGGTCTGGTGCGCGGCGGCGCCGGTACCGCCCTGGTCGGCGATCCGGAAACCGTGGCCGAGCGGATCCGCGAGTATCAGGCGCTCGGCATCGATACGGTGATCGCCTCGGGTTATCCGCATCTCGAGGAAGCCTATCGCGTCGCCGATCTGGTGTTCCCGCTGCTCGACATCTCAAAAGTCGAGACGCCGACGACACGGGCGGACTCCGACGCCGGCCTGCTGGCCGGGGGCGGCTCGTTCATGACCACGAACGGACCGCCGCCGCCCATCACCCATGACGGCTTCCCGCTCCCGGCCCGGAGCGGGGTCGCCTAGAGCAAGATCAGGTTTTCTGGACACCCCAGAACATCGGGAACGGCGCCTTCACCACGCCGGTCACGTTCTTGCGCCAGGCCTGATTGATCAGGAAGAACCCGGTCGGGGCATAGGTCACGAGGTCGAAGCTCGCCTTGTTGATCTTCGCTATCGCCGCCTTTTCGGCCGCCGCATCCGGGGCGTCGTACCACTCGCCGATCAACTGCTGGACGAGATCGGATTTCGGCCAGCCGAACCACGCCTTGTCGCCGCCGGCATCGAGTGCCGTATAGGCCGCCGGGTTCACGCAATCGGCACCGGCATGCCAGGTGTGGAAGATGTTCCAGCCGCCTTGGCTCGGCGGGTCCTTCTTCGCGCGCCGGGCGCCGACCGTGCCCCAATCGGTCTCGATCAGATCGACCTCGAAGCCGATCTTCTTCAGCAGATCGGCGGTGACGTCGCCCTCGGCCTTGGTGATCGCCACATCGGTCGCGACCACCAGGGTGACCTTGGCACCGAGCAGCCCCGCCTCGGACAGCAGCTTCTTGGCCGCGTCGTAGTTCCGCGGGCCCTTCAGGATGTCGCCACCCTCCTCGGTATAGAACGGCGTGCCGGGCGTGAAGAAGCTGGGCAGCGGCTTCCATAGGTCCGGATTATCGCCGACCACCGCCTGCATATAATCCTGCTGGCTGAGCGCCATCATCAGCGCGCGGCGCGCCCGCACATCGTTGAACGGCGGCTGCAGATGGTTCATCCGCAGGGAGCCGATATTGCCCAGCGGATCGGAGATATCGACGGTGATATCTTTGTTTTTCCTCAGCAACGGCACCAGATCGGGCAGCGGCGTTTCGGCCCAATCGACCTCGCCCTTCTGCAGGGCGGCGGCGACCGTCGCGGGATCGCTCAGAATCTGCCACTCGATGCGGTCGAACATCATCCGCTTGCCGCCCGCCAACCAATCGCCGGGCTCCTCGCGGGGCGCGTAATCGGCGAATTTCTCGAACACCGCCTTGGCACCGGGCGCCCATTCCGCCGTGTTGAACTTCATCGGGCCGGAGCCGACATATTCGCTGATCAGCTTGAACGGATCGGTCTTGGCGATGCGTTCCGGCATGATGAAGGCGACCGGCGCGTTGTTCTTGCCCAGCGCGAACAGCATCTTCGGAAACGGCTTGTTCAGACGGAAGCGGAAGCTGCGGTCGTCCAGCGCTTCCAAGGCGTCCAGGCGCGCCTTGATGACCTGGCCCATGGTATCGCGGACCATCCAGCGGTTGAGGCTGGCCACGACATCCCGTGACGTCACCGCTTCGCCGTCATGCCATTTCAGGCCGGGACGCAGCTTGAACGTCCAGGTCTTGGCATCGGCGGAGGCCTCGTGGCCCTCGCACATCTGCGGCTGGGGAACCAGCTTGGAATCGATGCCGTAGAGCGTGTCCCATACCAGCAGCGACGCATTGCGCACGACATATTGCGTACCGGCGACCGCGTCCAGGCTCGACAGATTGGCCTGCGGCACAAACCGCAACACGCGGGTGTTTTGGGCGAATGAGATGCGGGGAGCGGCGAAAGGGGCTGCGACGGTTGCAGCCGCGCCGATCGCGGCGGTCTTCAAGAAAGCGCGACGCTTCATGAGCTATGATGTCCTTCGTTCTTCTCGTGGATTGGTCGGAGGCCACCTGCTTGGCGGCGTGAACTTTCACCGCGGCGTCAAGCCCTGCCCCCGTCCCTCATGGCATCCGACGCTGCATGATTAATGCCACAAAAGCATCCGGGGCGCGAGAGCGGCGGCATGATATGCATCGCCTGCGTGCTCGACGCGCTTCTATTATGCCTCGGGAATGGAGAGCGATGGTCAATGACGAATCCGGTAGCCGATCTCGTGGTGCGCGCCTCCACCGAAGCCGATGTGCCGGCGATGCTGGCGATCTATACCGACTACATCCATCGAGGCCTGGGCGACTACGAGGCCGAGCCGCTGGATACCGACGATCTCAGACGGCGCCGCAAGACGATGCTGCACAAGCGGCTGCCCCATATCGTCGCCGAGACGAACGGGATGATTGCCGGCTATGCCTATGTCGTCCCGTTCCGCAAACGTCCGGCCTATCGCTACGCGGTGAAGCATTCGATCTATGTGCATCGGGATTTCACCGCGCGCGGGATCGGGCGCGCGATGCTGCGGGTGCTGATCGACGCCTGCGCCGAGGCCGGCTACCGTCAGATGATCGGCTATATCGACGCGGCCAACGAGCCGTCGCTGAAGCTTCATGAAGCCTTTGGCTTCATGCGGGCCGGCTTGCTGCCGGCGATCGGCTTCAAATTCGGGCGCTGGACCGATTCCGTCCTGGTGCAACGACCCTTGGGCGACGGCGCATCGACCCCGCCGGAGCCCATGCGCCGCTCCAAGGGCTGAAGCCCTCTATCAACCCTGGGCCGAACGATCGCTTGGGCGCGTTCGACGACCGGCTTGTCGATCATCTGCCCGTCGAGCGCGATCACCGATGCTCCCGACCGCTGCGCCGCCTCCCAAGCGGCGAGCACGCCGCGTGCCCAGTCCACTTCCGTGGCAGAGACGCCGAACACGTCGTTGATGATGGGGAGCTGCGCCGGATGGATGCAGAAGCCGCCGGTCAGCCCCATCGCGGCGGCCGAGATCGCCGCGGCCCGATAGGCATCCAGATGGGTAAAGTCGGCGATGGAGTGCGGCAGCCCGAAGCCCATCAATCCCTGCGCGGCCGCCGCCAGGGCGAGCATCTGGCAGGGGAGTTGGAGACAGGCCGCGCTGGGGACCACGCCGAGCGAGAGCGCGAAATCCTCGCTGCCCAGGGCCAAGCCGATCAGCCTGGGCGCCGTCGCGATGTCGGGCAGGCGGAACACCGCGCCCGGCGTTTCGATCAGCGCCACCACGCCGATCCCGCCGACAGGCAACCCGCGCGCCGTCTCCGCCTCGGTCAAGCGTGCGTCGATCGCGCGCAGGTCCGCCGGGTCTTCGACCTTGGGCACCACCAGGGCTTGGACCCCGACCCGAATCGCGGCGTCCAGATCCGCGTCGAGATCCGCCACGCCACTATTGATCCGCACGAGGATCTCGGCCCCCTGCCCCGCCAGGGCGTCGATCACGCCGGGCAATCCTTTCCGCGCGGCGGGTTTGCCCGGCGGGGCTACCGCATCCTCCAGATCGAGGATCAGCGCATCGGCGCCGCGCGACGATGCCTTCTCGATCTGGCGGGAATTATCCGCGGGAACGAACAGCAGGGATCGCCAGCGATGTCGGTTCCGGCTCATCTCGCCGTCACTCGAAAACCAGGACGATCGTCTCGGCGACGAGAGCCGGCCGATCGCCGTTCTCGATCTCCATCGTCGCCTCGACCGTGATGCGCTGTCCGCCCGATGCCGGTTCGACGGCTTTCAGGACCGAACTCAGCCGGACGCGCGCGCCGGCCGGCACGACACTGAGAAAGCGCACCTTGTTGACACCGTAATTGATCCCCCGCGTCTTCCGGCGGATCGCATAGATCTCGGCCGACAGGCGCGGCAGCAGCGAGAGGGTCAGGTAACCATGCGCGATGGTCTTGCCGCCCGGGGCCTCCCGACGCGCGCGCTCGACATCCACATGGATCCATTGGTGATCGCCGGTCGCCTGCGCGAACCCATCGATCATCGGCTGATCGACGGTCAGCCAGGCACTTTGCCCGAGGGTTTGTCCGACATAATCGCGCAGGGCTTCGGCGCTTTCGACTTCAAGCATGGAAACGCTCCTCGCGCCACTAAAGGGCGACGAAACCGTCATACAGTCTTCCGGTCTCGGTCGTCACCTCTCCGATGCACGCGGGAAGCGGCTCAGCCCGCCGCCCGTGCCGCGGCTTTCCAGAACTGCCACGGCCGCTCGATTTCCTTTTCGATCGCGAGGGCTGTCTCCGCCTCCTCCGGCGTCAGATACTCGACCGGGCCGAGACGCAACGCATCGGCCACGAGGCGCGCATTGACCTCGGTATAGACGGCTCGATAGACCGCCTGTTTCACCGAGGGGCCGACCACCGTCGAGCCATGGCCCCGCATCAGCACGACATTGGCCGAGCCCAGCGAGTCCGCCAGGGCCTTGCCCAGCTTGGCATCGCGGATCAGCAAGTCGGTCGCGGGGCCGGCGGTATCGCGGATCTCGAAGATATCCGCACCGGTGCCGAGAAAGCCGCACATGTGGCAGGCCGGCCGGAACCGCACGCTCTTGACCACGCTGAACGGCACCACCGAGGGGGAATGGCTATGCACGATAGCCATGACATCCGGCCGGGCGCGATAGATCTCGCCATGGATGAAGCGCTCCAGATAGACGCGGCGGCCCTCGGCGTTGAGCGGCGTGCCGTCCAGGTCGAACTCGATGATGTCCTCCCGCTCGACCTGGGCCGGGGCCATGTTGCGGGCCAGCAGGAAACGATCGGGATGCTTGTCGTGACGCGCGCTGACATGGCCGAAAGCATCGACCACGCCCTGATGGAACAGGATGTGATTGGCATCGACGATCTCCCCCAGCAGATCCGGCCCCAGCTGATTTGGGTTAGCGGTGGTCTGGTTCGTCATGAGGCGGTCTCCAAAGAAACGGGATGACGATCGGTGTGGCCCGCGCGGCCATAATAGTACTCCCACTGGAACGGCAGGATGCCTTGAGAGGGGGTGGTCATGATGGTGTCTTCTCCCGATCAGACGTATTTCGCGGAGACCGCCTTCAGCACCTCGTAATCGGCGCGGGTCGCCGGGTTGAGGTTGCGCAGCGCGGTCGGCACGACGATGTCGAGATACTTCTTGGCATCGTCGGCGGGCAGCGTCAGCGTCTGGCCGCCGTTCTTTTCCCAAAGCATCTTCGCATTGGCGACATCGCCCTCGCCCCAAACGGCGCCCTCGATATCGGCCTTGCCGGCCGCCTCACGTACCAGGGCTTCGGAGGGGCCGAGCGACTTCATGTAGTCGCTGTTCACCAGGCCGACGATGACCACGAAGGTGCTCGGCAACAGCGTCAGGGTCTTCGAGATGTCATAGTATTTCAGCGCGGAGAAGATCGTCGTGCCGGCATAGACGCCGTCGATCGTGCCGTTCTGGAACGCCGGCAGGACCTCGCCCAGGGACATGGCGATCGGCGAGGCGCCCAGTTGCTTCAGCTGCTCGATCAGCAGGGCCGATCCGGGCACCCGGATCTTCATGCCCTTGAAATCCGTCAGCGCGCTTATCGGCCGGCGCGACACGATGCCGACCGGCGAATGGGCCAAGGCGGTGAGCACCTCGACGCCCTTGTCCCGCCCGATCGTGCCGAGCATTTTGCGCACATCCGGATCGGCCAGCACCTTCGCACCCTGCGCCATGCTCTGGATGACGCCAGGCACCGCCAGCACCGCGAAGCGCGGTTCCAACCCTTCATAGGTGCCGGACGCGTTCATCGCGACCTCCACCGTGCCCATGGTGACGCCCTCGATCGTCGTCTCGGCCGAGCCCAGCTGGCTCGCCGGATAGACATTCGCCTTGATCTTGCCGTTGCTGGCGGCCTCGACGTCTCTCTTCAACAGCATCAGCCATTGGTTATCGAGATCGTTCGAGGCCGTGGTGGTGAGCTTCATCGTGAATTGCTGCGCCCCGGCCCGGCCGGCAAGTCCGAGACCGCCGGCGAAGGCGAGGCCGGACAGCGTCTGAACGACCCGCCGACGAGAAACAGTCATCATGGTTTCCTCCCCTTTGTCGTTGTTATCAACGGATAAGCCACTGCACGCCGATCAGGGAGACCGCCGGCACATAGGTAATGATCGCCAAGCCGACGAGGTAGACGAAGACGAACGGCACGATGCCGCGATAGATCAGGTCGAGCGGCAGGCGCAGCACGGTCTGGGCGACGAAGATATTGATCCCGAAGGGCGGGTGAAACAGCCCGATGCCCAGATTGACCGCGAAGATGATGCCGAAATGCACGGGATCGACGCCGAGAGCCTTGACCAGCGGCACCAGCAGCGGGGTCAGCAGCAGGATCGCCGAGATCGGGTCCATGAACGAGCCGACCAACAGCAGCAGCACGTTGATCGCCAGCAGCAGGCTCCACAGCGGCAGATGCATGCCGACCAGCCATTCGGTGAGCTCGGACGGGATCTGATTGACCGTCAGGATCCAGCCGAACAGGACCGAGCAGGCGACGATCACCAGGATCTGGCCGGTAAAGAGCGCCGTCGATTGGGCGCAGTCGAAGATGTCGCGCCAGCCCAGCTCCCGATAGATCAGCAGCGGCACGCCGGCGGCATAGACGCAGGCGACGGCGGCGGCTTCGGTCGGGGTGAAGACGCCGCCATAGATGCCACCGAAGATGATCACCGGCGCCCCCAGCGCGGTGACCCCGCGCAGCGCCGCCTGCCCCAAGCCGCTGAGCGAAAACGCATTGCCGGCACCGATGCCGTTGCGATGGCAGTACCAGACGACATAGGCGCAGAGCAGAAAGGTCAGCAGCAGCGCCGGCACGATCCCCGCCGCGTAGAGCCGCGGCACGGATTCCTGCGCCGCCGTGCCGTAGACCAGCAGCGGGATGCTGGGCGGGATCACCACGTCGATGGCCCCCATCGAGGTGAGGAGCCCGGCGGAGAACCGCGCGGGATAGCCGGCCTTGGTCAGGGCCGGCAGCATCGCCCGGCCGATCGTCGCGACCGAGGCGGCGCTGAGCCCCGACATCGCGCCGAACAAGGCCGACGAGCACACCGTCGTGACGCCGAGACCGCCGGGGATCTTGCCGACCCCCGCATTGACCAAATTCACCAGGCGCTGGGCGACTGATCCCCGGCCCATCAATTCGCCGGTGAAGATGAAGAACGGGATCGCCAGCAGGGTATAGGCGTTGACCGCGCCGAACAGGGTCTGGTGCAGCACCGAGAGCGGGATGTGCATGAAGAAGATCAAGCTGGCGGCGACCGCCGTCAGCAGCACCAGGAAGATCGGAAAGCCCAGCAGCAGCAGGGCGATCGGCAGGACGCTGAGGACCAGACTCATGGCGCCGTCCCATCGACCGCGCCGGGCGCCGGTATCGGGTCGTCCCGGACGAACAGCCTGATCACGCCCACCAGCGTCATCAGGCTGAACGACACCGCCAGCATGCTGTGCGGGATCCACATCGGGATATGCGCATTCTGGCTATGGCTGCCGATGGTGAAGATCTTGATCGTGTAGGTCCACGACACCCAGGTCATCAGCCCGCAGACCGCGATCGCCAGCAGCGCTTCGACAAAGTCGACCAGGCGTGCCACCGGTGGTGAGAAGTGGCGGGTCAGCACATCCATGCGCAGGTGCCGGCGGCGGATATGCGCGACCAGCGCGCCCAGGAACGCCATGCCGACCATCAGATAGATCTGGAACTCATCGGCGCCGGTCAACGCGTGATCGAAGCCATAGCGGGCGACGATGTTGACGAAATTCAAGATCACGGCCGCGATGAGCGCCACGCCCAATAGGCGGCTGACGAACCCGGCGATGCCGTTCAAGACGCGCAGCGGAGCGGAATTCCGGTGCATTGTCTTCCCGTCGCCCCCTTTTTTATTGTTCTTGGTGATTTGGTCCGGAGCTTATCAGGTTGCCCCCAGACAGGTCTCGGGGCGCCAGCCATAAAGCCACTGCACGGCGTCGTAGAATTGCGCCTGCGTCCGGCCGACCCAGAGCGAGTTGCGCACCAGGCGCTCGACCCCCTTGGCGTGATAGATCCGCCCCATCTCGCGCGCCGAATACAGAACCCGCGCCGTGCGGGTGATGCGCGCCGTCTCGTAAAGCCGGAACGCCGCCTCGAACGCGAAGCCGGCGGCCTCGACCGCCGCCCCCAGCGTGACGGCGTCTTCCAGCGCCATGCAGCCGCCCTGGGCGATATATTGCGTCATCGGATGGGCGGCATCGCCGAGGATGGTCGCCCGGCCACGGCTCCAGGACGGCACCGGGTCTCGGTCGGCGGTGGCCCAGCGGCGCCACGAGCTGGGGCGATCCAGCATTTGATGGGCGCGCGGATGCACCCCCTGAAAATAGGACAGCACCTCGTCCTTGCTGCCGTCGCGCACACCCCAAACTTCCGTCTCGCGGCTGTGGAAGGTCACGACCAGATTGTATTGCTGTCCGCCACGCAGGGGATAATGCACCAAGTGACAATCGGGTCCCGCCCAGAGAACCGGCGCGTTGACCCGCAGCTCCGTCGGCATGTCGCCGACATCGACCACGGCGCGATAGACCACGTGACCGGTGACCCGCGCCTCGTCGCCGATCAGGATTTGCCGGATCGCCGACTTCACCCCGTCGCACCCGATCACGGCGGCGGCGCGGTGCCGCTCGCCCCGCTGATCGATGACGGTAGCTCCCTGATCGTCGAGTTCAAGGTCGCGCACCTGGGTCGAGGTACGGAACTGGATGAGCGGGTTTTCCCGCACCGCCTCCAGGATCGACAGATGGATGTCGGCCCGATGGATGACGCCATAGGGGTTGCCGAAACGCTCGCGAAACGACGCCCCGACATCCATCGAGACGATCTCGGTGGCGTCGACCGCGTCCATCATGGTCAGGTGGTCGATGACCACGGCCCGCCCGCGCGCCGCCCCGCCGACACCCAGCCCGTCGAGGGCCGCGAAGGCGTTGGGGCCCAGCTGGATGCCGGCGCCGACCTCGCCGATCGTCGCACTCTGTTCCAGCAGTTCGACCGCGATCCCCAGCCGCGCCAGCGCCAACGCCGCCGCGAGGCCGCCGATGCCGCCGCCGACCACGATGACCTTATGCTGCTTCACGGGGTAACCTCTCGCTCAGCCGGCCCGGGCCTGGACGACACGGGCCTGGACGACACGGGCCGCGATCGTGCCCAAGCCCTCGACACCCGCCTCCATCCGGTCGCCGGCGACCACCGGCCCGACTCCTTCCGGGGTGCCGGTATAAATAAGGTCACCGGGCTCCAGCCGGAAATAGCGCGAGAGATCGGCGATCGTTTCGGAAACGGACCAGATCAGCTGGCGGACGGTGCTGTTCTGCTTTTCCTGGCCGTTCACCGTCAGCCAGATCCGCGCATCGGTGAAATGTCCGGTGCTGGCGACAGGGTAGAGCGGCCCGATCGGCGCGGACGCATCGAACGCCTTGCCGATCTCCCAGGGTCGACCCATCTCGCGCATCTTGATCTGCAGGTCGCGCCGCGTCATGTCGAGGCCCACCGCATGGCCCCAGACATGGTCGAGCGCCTGAGCGAGCGGGATATCGGCCCCGCCCTTGCCCAACGCCACGACCAGTTCGGCCTCGTAGTGAAAATTGCCGGTGAGGCTGGGATAAGGCAGCTCCAGCGTCTCGCCCTGGGCGACCGGGATCACGGCATCGGCCGGCTTGCAGAAATAGAAGGGTGGCTCCCGATCGGGATCGAAGCCCATCTCCCGCGCATGCGCCGCGTAGTTGCGGCCGACGCAATAGACGCGGCGAACCGGGAAGCGATCCGACGTCCCGACCACCGGGAGGGCGATCGGTTCGGGGGCGGCGATGACGAAGGCCATGGGCGATCCGTACCTTTGAGAAAAACGCGGTCAGAGCCGCTCTTCGCGCAGCAGATTGAGCGCGGCCTGCACCGGGCGGTCGGAGAAGCTGAACAGGACCGCGTCGTCCGTCGCGGCGAGTTGCACCGGCGACCAGGACGGCGCCACGAAGACGTCGCGTGGCTCGAATTGGAACTGCGCATCGCCGATCCGCGCCGTGCCGCGCCCTTCGATCGCGCAGAATACCGTGGCGTCGGTGCCGCGGTAGGTGCGCCCCCGGAAACCCGCCGGCAGCAATTGCATGAAGGTCGCCATGGTCGGCATCGGCCAGCCGCCGGTCGTCGGGTTGACGTAGCGCAGCTTCACGCCGTCCCAGGCGTCGAGTTCGCCATGGCGATAGAGCTGCTCCAGCGCCTCTCGGGTCCGGTCATAGGGATAGCTGAAGATCGGCGAGGTCGGATCTTCGACCCGATGGCGGACCGGCGCCATGTTGTGGCCGAACCGGGCGAAGCTATCGCCCTCGGGCTTCACCACCGGCTGCGCCGCCTCCGGATAGGTCTCGGCGAAGCCCGCGTCCAGGCTGCGGATCAGCGGGATATCGAGCCCGTCCAGCCAGATCACCGGCTCGCCGCCTTCAGCCTCGACGAGGTTGCCATGGTCGTGCCAGGTCCAGGACGGGGTGATGATGAAATCGCCGGGATGCATGGCCGTGCGTTCGCCATTGACGGCCGTCCAGGCGGTGGTGCCCTCGATCACGAAGCGCAGCGCCGATTGGGTATGCCGGTGGCTGGGCGCGATCTCGCCGGGCAGGATCAGCTGCAATCCGGCATACAGCGTCGTGGTGATGCTGGAGAGGCCCGCCAAGCCGGGATTTTCAAGGATAAGCACCCGGCGGACCGCTTCCTCGGCCGTGATGAGACTTCCCGCCTCCATCACCAGCGGGCGGATCGCCGCGTAGGTCCAGTGCGCGGGAACGCAGCGCGGTTGCGGTTGCTTCGGCACCAGACTGTGCAGTGATTCCCATAGCGGCGCCATCTGGCGCTGCGCGATATGGCCGTAATAGGAGGCCCGATCGGCCCGAACGGCGGATACCGTCATGCAGCTACCGTCATGCTGGCGCTCCCTCTTGGATGTGGTCCTGCGACCGTCGGAACCATCTGTTGTTGGACAGAGCTTCACCCGCCAGGCATGCTATGGAAAATAATAATTCGATCTGATCCATATCGTTCTGGATATGGCTGGGAGGTGGGATGGACTGGACCAGCCGGTTGCGGCTGCGCAACCTGCGGATGCTGCTGAGCCTGGCGCAGACGCGGAACATCAGCCACTCGGCGGCGGCGCTCAACACCACGCAACCGGGCCTGTCGAAATGGCTGAAGGAGTTGGAGGCCGATATCGGCCTGCCCCTGTTCGAGCGCCATGCGCGCGGGCTGCGGCCGACCCGATACGGCGAAGCGTTGATCGGCCATGCCCGGCGGATCGAGGCGCATCTCGACGGTGCGCGCGAGGATCTGGCGGCGATGCGCGACGGGGGCAGCGGCCGGGTGGTGATCGGCACCTCCGGCGCCTCCGCCTCCGACACGGTGCCGCTGGCCGTGCTGAAACTGATCCAGCGCCTGCCCCAGGCCTCGATCCGGCTGGTCGAAAGCACGATGGATCAGCTGCTGGAGCAACTGCACAACGGCGATCTGGATCTCGCCGTCGGGCGCTCGACCCTGCGGCATGCCGATCTGGGGCTGCGGTCGGAGATGCTCTATGTCGAACCGATCCATTTCGTGGCCCGGCCACGGCATCCGCTGTTCTCCCGGCCGATCGTCGATTGGGACGATTTGCTGCGGTACCGCTGGCTTATCTGGCCTAAGGACACGCCGATCCGGGATTCCCTGGACGAGGCGCTGGTCTCGGCGGGCCGAGCCCTGCCCGCCAATAGCCTGCAATCGAACTCGGTGACGCTCAACCTTACCCTGCTGAACAACAGCGACATGATCGGGCTGGCGTCGCACCGCGCGGCGATGCGCTTCGCCCATATGAACGCCATGCGCATCCTGCCGCTCAGGCTATCCGGCTTCGGCTCCGTCGCGATGTATTGGCGCGACGACGCGACCGGCCGCTCCGCCGTCGCCGCCACCCTCGATTGCCTGCGGGAGGTCGTCGCCGAACAATCCGGGCGGGTGACGGTCGCATAGCGGCGCTGATCCTACCGCAAGCATTTTGGCACATCGGTTGCACCACGTAACGATACATTCGCTGGCTCAGGAGGTCGCCTTGTCGAGCATTCCAACCGATCCGGCGCGGAAGAAAGGCATTTCCCGCCGGCGGCTCCTCAAAGGGGCTGCCACGGTGGCCGGTGTGGCAGCCGGGTCCGGGGCGATCGGTGGTTTCCCCACCATCTGGGCGCAGAACATCAAGGACATCACGCTCAATCACGCCGGCTTGCCGGTGACCGCCATCCCGCAGATCGCGGCGCAGGCGACCAAGGATCTGGGCTTCACGGTCAATATGCAGGCGTCGGAGAGCGCCGATCTGCTCAACCGGATGCTGTCGCAGTCGAGTGCCATCGACATCGCGGATGTCAGCCTCGTCTATACGCGCTATCTGGTCGGCCGAAACGTCCTGCAGACCCTGTCGCCCAGCAAACTGAAGAACTTCGACGCCACGCTGCCGCTGTTCACCAAAAGCGAATATCCGGATGGCCGCAAGGCCTCCACCCAGGGCGTCTCACCCTATACCATCCTCTACGCCACCGATGCCGAAGGGCAGACCTTCTCGAAGACGCCGACCGACTTCCTGACGGTGCTGCCGACCATCACCAACGCCGATACGCTGGGCATCCGTCCCGACCTCATCGGCCGTCCGGTGACCAGCTGGGCCGACCTCATCAGCCCGGACTTCAAGGGCAAGACGGCGCTGCAGGACAATCCGACCGTCGGCGTGATCGATGTCGCGATGGCGGTCGAGGCGCGGGGCGACGTGAAATACGGCAACAAGGGCAACATGACCCGCGCCGAGATCGACAAGACGATCGATCTGATGATGGAGATCAAGCGATCCGGCCAATTCCGCTCGTTCTGGACCTCGTTCGACCAGTCCGTGAACTTGATGGCATCGGGCGAGGTGGTGATCCAATCCATGTGGTCGCCGGCGGTCACCGCGGTGCGCACCCGCGGGATCGACTGCGTGTTCCAGCCGCTGAAGGAGGGCTATCGCGGCTGGGGCTATTCGCTCGGCATGATGAAGCATCTCAGCGGGCTGAAACGCGACTGCGCGCTCGAATACATCAACTGGTACACCTCGGGTTTCGCCGGCGCCTTCGTCGCGCGCGAGGGCTATTACTCGGCGCAGCCGGACAACGCCAAGAAATTCATGACCGATGCCGAGTGGGATTACTGGTACGGCGGCAAGCCGGCCGCCACCGATATCATGGACCCGTTCGGTAAGTTGATGGAGAAGGCCGGACGCGCCCGCGACGGCGGCAGCTTCTGGGAGCGCATGGGCAACATCGCCGTGTGGAACTCGGTGATGGACGAGGATCGCTATCTCACGCGGCGCTGGAACGAGTTCATCACCTCATAATGCGGCGCGGGGTGTAGGATCAGTGGGGAAAGCTCGGCCGACTGACATGCCTATTGGCACGCCCATATGGCGGTTGCGGCCCCACCAGGTATCCTGGCTGCAGGTCGGCCCCCTCGCCCTCGTGCTGGTCGCACTGTTCGCCCTGCCCACCCTGCTCTTCGTGGTGGTCAGCTTCTTCGACTACGATCGGACCGGCATATATCCGGCTTTCATGCTCGACAATTACCAGGAACTGCTGACCACGCCGGCGACCTATCGCGTCTATCTCAGCTCCCTGAAATTCGCCGTCATCGTCTGGGCGATCACCCTCTTCCTGGGCTTCAACATCGCCTATTTCCTGGTCTTCCATGTGCGCGGCGCGCGGATCCGGCTGGTGTTGTTTCTGCTCTGCGCCGTCCCGTTCTGGACTTCGGCGATCATCCGGACGATCGCGTGGATCCCTTTCCTCGGCCGTAACGGCGCCATCAACCAACTGCTGATGGCGGTACACGTCACCAGCAAGCCATTGGAATTCCTTCTGTTCTCTGATTTCGCGGTGATCGTCACCTATGTGCACCTGTTCACGCTGCTGATGATCGGTCCGATCGCGAATTCGCTGTCCAAGATCGACCCGGCGCTGCTGGAGGCCGCGCGCGATGCCGGGGCGAGCCGATGGCAGACCATGGTCAATATCGTGATCCCGCTGAGCAAGACCGGCATCACGCTCGGCTCCATCCTGGTGTTCACCCAGGTCATGGGCGATTTCTTCGTGGTGAAACAGATGAGCGGCGGGCAAAGCGCCTCGATCGTCTCGCAGCTGTCGACGGAGATCCAGGCGATGCAATATCCCCCCGCCGCCGCCAGTTCCGTCGTGCTGGTCCTGTTCGTCGCGGTGATGGTCGCCGGCATGATGCGCATCGTCGACGTCCGCAAGGAGTTGCTGGGTTGACCCCTCGGCGCGAGAAACGACCCTGGACGTTCTATGCCCTCGGCTCGTTGGTGGCGCTGTTCCTGCTTTTCCTCTACGGGCCGATGATGGTGATCTATCTGCTGTCGTTCCAGGGGCCGAACGGCGGCACGACATTTCCCATGAGCGGCCCGTCGATCGTCTGGTTCGAGGCCATCCTGCATCCCGGCCAGATGGCCAATATTCCGGTCTCCTTCGTCCGCTCCCTCAGTTTGGCGGTGGTCGTAAGCCTGCTTACGGTCGTGATCTCGGTCGCGGCGGGCTTGGGCTTCCGACGGCGGTTTCCCGGATCGGGGATCGTGTTCTATCTGGCCGTGGCCAGCCTGGTCATGCCGAGCCTGCTGGTCGGCTTCGGCATTGGTCTCGGGTTCCAGGTCTTGGGATTGCCCTCGGGCATCTTCACCTCGGCGCTCGGCGCGCAGCTGACCTGGACACTGCCCTTCGGGTTGCTGACGATGTTCGCCGTCGTCAACCGGTTCGACCGCGCCTATGAGGAGGCGGCGGCGGATCTGGGGGCGACCCGGTGGCAAACCCTGATCCATGTGACGCTGCCGATCCTGCTGCCGGGTATCCTTGGCGTCGGCGTGGGGGCCTTCACCCTCTCCTATGATGAATACGCGCGGACGGTATTGACGGCGGGCAGTCTCAACACCCTGCCGCTCGAACTTTACGCGCTGTTGTCGAGCGCTACCTCTCCGACCTTGTTCGCGATCGGCACGATCACGACCATTGTCTCTTTCACGCTCCTTGGTGGCATGCTCATGCTGGTCGCCCGCATGCAGCGCCGTCGGGCATCGCTGGTGCTGTGATGCCCGCGGCACCACCGACCCGACCACGCATAGGTTCCGGACGGTCGGACGGCCCCGGATTTTCGCTTAACGGAGATAATTCATGGATGTCGGCGTCTTCATTCCCATCGGGAACAATGGCTGGCTGATATCGACCACCTCGCCGCAATACATGCCGAGTTTCGATCTCAACCGCGCCATCGTCGAGAAGGCGGAGGGCTACGGCCTTGAATTCGCGCTGTCGATGATCAAGCTGCGCGGTTTCGGCGGCGCGTCGGAATATTGGGACCACAACCTCGAATCCTTCACGCTGATGGCCGGCCTCGCCGCCGTCACCAAGCGGATCAAGCTGTTCGCCTCGGTCGCGGTGCTGACCTTGCCGCCGGCGTTCACCGCCCGCATGGCGGCGACGATCGACAGCATCTCCCATGGCCGCTTCGGCGTGAATGTCGTATCCGGCTGGCAGAAGGCCGAATACGACCAGATGGGCATATGGCCGGGTCAGGAGCATTTCGAGCACCGCTACGAATACTGCACGGAATACGTCCAGATCATGACCGATCTTTGGACCACCGGGGTATCGAACCGCAAAGGCAAGTTCTTCACGATGAACGACTGCCGGATGAGCCCGAAGCCGAGCGCGCCGATCGAGCTGATCTGCGCCGGGCAAAGCGGCCGGGGCATGACCTTCGCCGCCGAATACGGCACGTATAATTTCTGCAGCGGCAGCGGCATCAACACGCCTCAGACGATCGCGCCGTTCGTCGCCAAGCTGCGGGCCGAGACGGCACGGACCGGCCGGGATGTCGGCGCCCTCGCCCTGGTGATGGTCATCGCCGACGAGACCGACGAAGCGGCGATGGCGAAATGGGAGCATTACAAAGCCGGCACCGATCTCGAAGCCCTGGCCTGGCGCGATTCCCAGGCCGCCGCCGACACCAAATCCGAGGCCGGTTCCACCGTCGGCCGCTTTCTCAACGCACCGGAGAAACTGCCGACGATCATGCCGCGCCTGATCGGCTCCTACGCCACGGTCGCCCGTCTGCTGGACGAGACCGCCGAGATCCCGGGACTACGCGGCGTGATGCTGACCTTCGATGATTTCCTGGTCGGCATGGACCAGTTCGGCAAACATATCCAGCCGCTGATGAAGAGCCGCTCCCATGTAACCCATGCCGCCTGAGCGGCGCTGACCCATGCCGCCTGAGCGGCGCTGACTCAATCCCGCCTAGGCGGCGCGTTCAGCCGGTGCCGCCGCCCAGCGCCCGCACCTGAAACACCGGGGCCGGCTCCACCCATTTCGAGGTTTGCCGCGGAATGGCCTGGCCGCTCGCGGCGGCTCGCAGGGTCAGGATACGCAGCTGGGCCACCTCCTCCGGCGTCGGCGCCGGAAGGCCGTGGCGCACCGCATGCTCGATGATGGCGTCGTCGGTCAAGGTCATGGCTGCTTCCTGAATGACACGGACGGGCGGGCGGTGTGCCAACCCGCCGCCGCCTGATATGCGGCGGCGATGCGCAATACCATCGCCTCGTCGAAAAAGCGGCCGACGATCTGGGCGTTGAGCGGCATCCCACCAGCGGTGAAGCCGGTCGGTATCGACATCGCCGGGTGCCCGGAAACATTGAACGGGCTGGTCACCGCGTCGCGGGTGAACGCGATCACCGCCTCCGCCGCGTCGATCGGCGGCGCCGTCAGGGTCGTGCAGGGCAGCAGCAGCGCATCGACGCTGCGCACCAGCGCGTCCGTGGCGCGGGCCAGCACCCGGCGCTGTCGCTGCGCCGCCAGATAATCGGCGGCGCGGACCGTGAAGCCGGTCGTCATCTTGTCGCGCAACGCCTTGCCCATGAGATGGCGGCGTTCCAGGAAATCCACTTCGTGGATCGAGAAGGATTCCGACCAGTTGATGATCGAGTTCACATGTTTATAGGCCGGCAGCGACGCCGGCAGGCGGACCTCCACGACCCGGGCGCCGAGCGTCTCCAGAACCGCCGCCATCCGCTCCAGCCCGGCCCGCAAGTCCGGCATCAGCGGCGGCCCCCCCTCGCCCAGATCGCGCACCAGGCCGATCGTCAGGCCCCGCACGCCGCGATGCAGGTCGTGCAGATAGTCGACCGCCGCCACCTCGACGCTGGCGGGATCCGCGGGATCGTGGCCGGCGAGCGCGCGCAGCACGAGGGCGGCATCCTCGGCGGTGCGCGTCAACGGGCCCGCGACATCCAGAGACCAGCAATTCGGCAGGATGCCCGCGCGGCTGACCAGCCCGAAAGTCGGCTTCAACCCGATCACGCCGCAGCCCGCCGCCGGCAATCTGATCGAGCCGCCGGTATCGGTCCCGAGCGCGAACATCGCCGTGCCGCCGGCGACCGCCGCCCCCGCCCCAGAGCTGGAGCCGCCGGTGAAATGCGCGGTGTTCCAGGGATTGCGCGCCGGCTCGAACGGCAGATCGAACTCGACGGCACCCGACCCGGTGCCATATTCCCAGGTATTGAGCTTGCCGAGCAGAATGGCGCCGGCGGCCTCCAAACGGCGAATGACCGTCGCTGTCTCGTCCGGCACGAAGTCCAGCATCAACCGCGACGCGGCGCAGGTCCGGATCCCGGCGGTGAAGTGATTGTCCTTCACCGCGTAGGGAATGCCATGCAGCGGTCCGCGCCACCGGCCGGCGGCGATCTCCCGCTCGGCGATTCGTGCCTGCTGCCTCGCCTGGTCGCCGATGACGAGCAGATAACTGCGCAGCCGGTCGTCGATGGCGGCGATCCGATCGAGGCAGGCATCGACCAGGGTGACCGGCGACAAGGCACCGGACCCGATCAGGCGGCCCGCCTCCAGCAAGGGCATGGTGACAAGATCGGCGGACACGGCATCTCCTCGAATGTTGCCGTCTCAAAAGCAAGATCGACGCCAGTCATCGAGATGGCGTTGAAGCCGGGTGAACCCTTAAGATCGAGCTACCCGTTGCCAGGAGATGTCGATGATGAAGCTCAGTGCCCGCAATCAGATCAAAGGGAAGATCACCTCGGTCCAGAAGGGTCAGACGACCGGCCATGTCCATATCGACATCGGCAATGGGATCACAATCACATCGTCGATCACCAACGAGGCGATCGACGATTTGGCCCTGAAGGTCGGCGACGACGCGATCGCGGTGATCAAGGCCTCCGACGTCATGGTGGCCAAATAGCCATGCGGAGGCCGCGGGCGTCGTGCGTGGCGCTGGGGCTGCTACTGAGCGGCCTCATCTTGACCTGGCCCCTGCCCGCCCCGGCTCAAACCGGGCAGCAACCCGCGACGCCCTCCGCCCCGGCCGGCCTCGCCGTGTCGGGACGGGTCGAGCACCCCCGCGCGCTGGCGCAGGCCGAGATCGAGGCGATGCCTCCCACGACGATCGAGGTTACCCTAAAGTCCGAGCACGGGGTGCAGCAGGCGTCCTTCACCGGTACCCTGCTGTGGGGCGTGATCGAAGCGGCCCAGCCGATCGACGAGCCGGGCGGCCGCACCCATCTCCAACACACCATCCTCGCCCGTGGCCGCGACGGCTACGCGGTCGCCCTCGCCATCGGCGAGCTGGATCCGCAATTCGAGGGCAAGCAGGTTCTGATCGCCTATCGACAGGATGGCAAACCGACCCAGGGACTGCGTCTGGTGGTCCCCGGCGACGCCCGCGCGGGCCGCGGCGTCCGGGATTTGGTGGAACTGGAAGTCCGCTAGTACTACTGCGTCATAAATTGACCTTATGTCGATCCGCCATCGGCCGGGCGCAGCACGGACATCGCGGCAGCGTTTGGCCGAGGATGAAGGTCGGTCGTCGTCGGATGGTCGTGATTGACGTTGGAACATGGCGCTCTGGTCGGGTCGGGGGATCCGCGGGGTCGATAACCTTAGGGTAGGTCAACCGCTTGGCCTGCAATGATTTGGGGCGAAGCCGAGGGGGGATCAAAGATGAAGTGATTTATGACGTAGTAGTACTAGGAGACGGGCGCCACCGCCGCCCCCTCGCGAACGAACAGCAAGCAGATCGCCGCCAACACCGGCCCGGCGGCCAGGGTAGCGAACGCCGCCTGGAACGATCCCGTCGACTGAAACACAAAACCGACGACGAGCGGCACGATCACGCTGCCGAGTTGCCAGATGCCGCCCAGAATCCCCGCGGCCGACCCCGCGAGTGCCACGCCCGAGGCCTCGGCCACCATAGCCGCCATCAGCGGGCTATAGACGAACGCGCCCAGCCCCACGAAGGGCGCTGCGATTTGGAACGCGAGCCTGTCCGTCAGGGTGCCGAACACCATCAGCATCCCCGCGAAGAGCACGAAGGTCCCGAAGGTCAGCCATTTGCGGCGCCCTCCCATCCAGTCGGATAGCAGTCCGATCAACGGCTTCCCGATGATGGCGAAGACCCCCACCAACGAGACGATGAAACCGGCCTCGATCGGGGATAAACCGTGCTTCTTGATCATCAGGGCATTGGCCCAGAACGCGAACCCCCAGGTTCCCCAAAAGCCCGCGAAACCGGTCAGCCCCAGCAGGATGAGGTTCCGGTTGCGCAGCAAGGGCCGGATGCTTGCCTTCGGCCGGGTGGTTGGCACATCGCCAAGCGGGCGGTCGCGCAGCAGCACGAAGGAGCCGATACCGACGGCCAGCGTAACCAGCCCGAGTATCCGGTACACCCCCTCCCAACCGACCATGGCGGCCAACGTCGGCACCACCGCGTTCGTGGCGGTGACCCCCAGCGACGAGCCGATCAGAAACAAGCCCATCGCGCGCCCCCGGCTGGTCCGGTCGAACCACACCACGATCAGCTTGATGCACGACGCATAATCCGCGCCCGCGGCCAGGCCCATCAAGGCCTGCGACACCAGGCCGAACGTCACCGTTGTCGTGAAGCTGAACAGGAAGGTGAACACGCCGAGCGCCAGCATGGACAGCGTCAGCGTCAACCGGCCGCCGATCCGATCGCTCACGATCCCGCCCAGCGCGTTGCAGATGACGTAGCCCACATAGAACGCCGTAACGAAAATACCGAGCGCCGCCACCGGCAGGCCAAGCGAGCCGCCGACCGAGACCGCGACATTGGCCCATGTGAGCCGGTCGATGAAGCTGAGCAGAAAACTCAGCGACGCGATGAACAGGATGACCCACCGATAGGCCGGGGTGATCGCCGCGCGACCGCTAGCCATACTGGTCGGCTCCATTTCTACATATCCGTGCCGAGATAGGCGCCCTGCGCGGCCAATCTCCGCTGAAGGGCGGGCACATCCACCTCACGGGTGGTGCCGTCCCCGGAGGCCACGATAGCCGCGGCGGTGCCGGCCGCCTCGCCCATGACGAAGCAGGCGCCCGAAACGCGGGCCGCCGATTGCCCGCCATGGGTCATCGAGGCACAGCGGCCGACGACCAGAAGATTGTCGAGACCCAGCGGCAGCAGCATGCGGTAGGGGAGATGATTGAACCCTCGGCTGCCCGGAATGTCGGGCCACCGCATCTCGACATCCCCCGCCACGTGATCCTCGATCGGCCAGCCATTGACCCCGATCGTATCGGGAAAACTGGCGCAACGCAGCACGTCCTCTTCGGTGAGCACATAGTCGCCGAGCACGCGCCGTGTCTCCCGGATGCCGATCTGCGGCGGGATATCGACGATATAGGCCTCGGAAAACTCGGGCACCGCCCCCTTGAGCAAGGTGAAGGCATCGGCGATCTGCCGGCGCCCCTCGATCTCGCCATAGCTGAGCTGGTCCGCATCCACCCCGTTGACCGCGCTGCCGTCCGGATTGGCAACCTGGGTGAGGTTCACGCGCCATTCGATGTCGTGGTTCTGCGGGCGAATGATCGGGGTCTTGCGCGGGAAACGCCGGCCGGTCCTGCGCTCCGCCGCCTCCATGAGCGCGGGAAAACCGGTCCAGGCGCGGTTGCGCGCCGCGTCGCGTGCCACGTCATTGATGCGGAACATGGTCGAGGGATACATGATCGACCCGGCCACACCGCCGATCTCGTAGGGTGCCCCGGCCCAGGCCGATAGGTCGCCGTCGCCCGACCCGTCGATGAACACGCGGCCGAGCACGGCGCGGCGCCCCGATTTGGTCTCGACGAGGAGAGCGGAGATGTCTCGCGCTGTGTTCATCACGACGCCCGCCCCCAGCGCGTGAAACAGGATCTTCACGCCCGCCTCCAACAGCAAGGCGTCGGCGGCGATCTTATAGGCGGCGGTATCGTAGGCCTGGGCGTCGATCTTGCCAAAGACCCGATGCGGCGCCTTCAGGCCGCCAAGCGCATCGATCCGGTCGAGCAGGTCGTCGGCGATGCCGTGGACCACCCGGTCGACGGTGCCGAAACGGTTGGCATGCAACCCGCAGAAATTGGTGACGCCGGCCGCCGTGCCCATGCCGCCCAGAAAGCCGTATCGCTCCACCAAGAGAACCGACGCGCCGGCCCGGCCGGCGGCCGTCGCGGCCGCGATGCCGGCGGGGCCGCCGCCCAGCACGACGACGTCGAATGTCCCGAACACGTCGGTCTGGCGGCTGGGCTCGGTAAGGCTTGCGGCCTCGGCCATGACGTTCCTCCCGTTTTTATCTCCGACCACGACACTAGCCTCTTCCGAATAGCTGAAGAATAGTGTTTGGCGCGGGAGCAGCTTACGCATTTCGAGAAAGGCGATCGGATATGGACACCGTACAGAACCTCAAGGCCTTTCTGTCGGTCGCGCAGACCGGCAGCTTTTCCGCCGCAGCACGGCGGGCGGGGCTCGCGACCTCGGTGCTGGCCAAGCGGATCGATCAATTGGAGGCCTCGACACAAACGGTGCTGTTCATGCGCACGACCCGGCGATTGACGCTGACCGAGGCGGGGCAGCGCTGGATCGCTCGGGTCACGGCGGTGGTCGGCGATGTCGATGACCTGATGGCGGAGGCGGCGCGACCGAGCCGCGATCTGGAGGGATCGCTGCGCATCAAGGCGCCGACCACCTTGGCGGGGCTGTATCTCGGCGAGATGCTGGGACGGTTTCAGAACCATCATCCAAAGGTCGCCATGGACGTCGTCCTCACGGACAGGGCGCTCAACCCCGCCGATGAAGGGTTCGATATCGCCATCTCCGTGTTCGGCGCGGCGTTCAGCGGGGTCGTGGACGTGCCGCTCTGCCCTTTGCAACGCATCGTCTGCGCATCGCCGGCCTATCTGGCGGCACGGGGGACGCCGAGCCATCCCCGAGATCTGTCCAAGCACGATACGCTCAACTTCCGGCCCACCGGCGACGTGTGGGTGTTCAACAGCGCGCAAGGCCCCGTGACCGTCGAGGTGCGACCCAGGATGAGCGCCAATGACGGCCAAGTCCTGTTGGCGGCAGCACGGGCAGGCAACGGCATCGCCTTGCTGTCGAGTTATATCGTCCTGCCCGCCTTGCGCTCCGGCGCCCTGGTGCCGGTGCTGGAGACGTTTTCGCCGCCCGAGATCTGGATCAAGGCTTTGATCCCGGAGAACCGGATGCCGGTCGCGCGCATTCGGGCGCTGGTCGACTTCCTCGCCGCCAACTTCGCCCCACCGCCCTGGGATCGCGAGGCGGTGACGATTGACGATAGGCTTCAGGCCCCCCGCAACGAATAGGCGGCGCATCGCGTGGCGTATCCGGTGACACCCGCCGCGACCATGAGAAGCCGTCCCGAGAGGGGCGCGTTCTCCAGCACCTCGCGGGCGAGCCCGATGCGGGCGGTGGTGATGAAGAGCTGGCACAGATCGTCGCCGCCGAAGGTCAGACCGGTCGGCCGGGGGACCGGCAAGGCGATGACCCGGTCGAAATCGCCCTCGGCCGTGAGGCGGGCGACACTCCAGCCGTCATAGAGCGCCACCCAGAGGCGCTTTTCGGAATCGACGACCAGACCGCGCGGTGACCCCGACGCCTTCGAAATCTTGCAGAAGAGACGCCTCGTGCCGGTGGACACCGATAGTTGGAAGATGCCCCGACCCGCTTCCGCGGCATAGAGCAGGTCGCCATCGGGATCCCAGGCCAGGGCGTCGACGCGCGTCGGCGTCGTCCATCGTCCGTCGACGGTGCCGTCCGGCGACACGGGGCCGATGACGGATACGGCGTCCGTTTCGCGCCATAGGGCCGCCCAAGGAATGCCCTTCGGATCGACGCGGATATCGGTAAGGCCGACGAGATCGCGATGGTTGCTTTCCCCAACGCAGCGGGCATCGGCGATCTGGAGCACCTGCCCGCCCATGAACACCACGGGCCCGCCCTCGGCCGGCATCATCGCGTCGATCGGCCGATGAGCCGGCGGCCGGAACTCGACCGTCGTCCGCCCCGTAAGCTGGACGCTGGGCGCCAGCAAATCGACCCAATGCACCGCGTTCAACCCGGCATCCCAGATCGGGGCCGCGCCATGGAAGGCGGGCTCCCGATGCCCGGGATGGGCCGACGGGCCACCGCCCTTGGCGACCGCCCCCCGGCTCATGCCGCTCAAGCGCAGCCGGATGGCATTGGCGGCATCCGCGACCTCGGGACCCAGTTGCTCGACGCGATCGCTGGTGATCCGGTAGATCGGTCCGGCGACGCTGATCGACGCGATCGGCTGGCCGGCGGCGTCCAGAATGGGGGCGCCGACGCATCGTATGCCGTTCATGATTTCCTGATCGTCGACGGCGAACCCGCGTGACCGGATGATCGGCAATTGTCCCCGCAGCAGGGCGCGATCGGTGATGGTCTGCTCGGTGAAGCGCCGCATCGGCGACCGGGCCAGGATCGCCGCGGCCTCGCCATCGGGAAGAAAGGCGAGAAACGCCTTGCCCTGGCTCGTGCAATGGATCGGCTTTTCGATCCCGAGCGTCGCCGCCGAGCGGTGCGAATGGCCGCTCTCGAACTTGCCGAGCCCGACCATCGAGGTATCGTGCAGCACGGCGAGATACGCCGTTTCCCCGGTCAAATCCCGCAACCGGCGAAGCTCCGCGGCGGCGACGGTGGCGAGATCGGGCGACGTCCAGACATTCTGGGCGAGTTCGATGAAGCGGAAACCGAGGGTGAAGCCCTGACCGACCGGGTCGAACCGGGCAAAGCCGTGCGCGGTGATGGATTGCAGGATGCGATAGAGCGTCGAGCGCGGCCACCCGGTGCGGGCCACCATCTCGGGGATCGTCACCAGCCCCGGTGCCGCCCCGATGATATCGAGCAGTTCGAAGACCTTCCTGACCAGCCCGGTGCCGGGCACGTCGCGCCCGCCCCGCTGCTCCGTCCATTGGTCGATCTTTTCCCGCATGCGCACGACCTTGTGACCCCGGTCGGCTATTCCGCGTGGGTGGGCGCCATGAGGGCCGCCCAGTCGACACGGCGGAGGGGATAGATCGTGATGTCTTGCCACACGCCCTCGCGCCTATAGGTTTCCGTGGCGATATAGGCGTCGAGCGCCGCACGGTCCGGAAAGTCGCACAGCACCACCGACCCGACCATGGCACCGTCCGGGCCGAGCATCGCGCCGCCATCGATGATCCGGCCCTCGGCCTTCAGGTCGCGCAGGCCGGCCATATGGGCCGGCCGGGCGGCCATCCGGCGGGCAAGCGTCTCCGAGCCGGGGCCATCCTTGGCGACGATGACGAACTGCATGTTTGGTTCTCCTCAGGGTAAAGATCGGGCGATGCGCTCATGCGCCGGTACCTCGATCGCCTTTCGATTGCCGCTGCCATCGCCGATGTCGAAGCGCTCGATCGGTCCGACGATCAGCCAGTAGCTCAGGATCGCCACGAGGCCATGCAGACCGACGAAGAGCAGTGCGCCGCTGAAGGAACCGGTCCCGGCCAGGATATAGCCGATGATCAGCGGCGTTACGATACCGGCCGTGTTGCCGATGGCGTTGAAGACGCCGCCGGTCAGGCCGATGACCCGCTTCGGTGCCGTGTCGGCGACGACGGTCCAGCCGAGCGAGCCGAAGCCCTTGCCGAAGAAGGCGAGGCTCATCAAGGCGACGATCATCCAGTCAGTGCGCACATAGTTGCAGGCGATGATCGAGGCGCTGAGGACCAGGCCGATGGTGATCGGCACCTTGCGCGCGATCGTCAGCGACCCCGTGCGGCGCAGCAGCCAGTCCGAGAAGAAGCCCGTGGTGACGCCGCCGACGCAGCCGCACACCGCCGGCAGGGCCGCGATGAAGCCGGCCTTCAGCATCGACAGGCCGAGCGCCGTCACGAGATAGGTCGGGAACCAGGAAACGAAGAACCAGGTGATCGCCGTGATGCAATATTGCGCGATGAAGATCCCGACCAGCATGCGGCTGCGGAACAGCATGCCGATATCGCCGAGCGTCGGACCTGGCGGCGTGCCGCCGGAAGCATCCTTCTTCACGGCACCGAGATCGATCAGCCCGCCACCGGCTTCGATGTAGTCGCGCTCTTTCCGGGTCAGTGCCGGATGCCGCAGCGGCACGAAATAGAGCCGGCCCCAGACCAGGGCCAGCAGTAGTCCGAGAAACCCCATGACGGTGAAGATATGGTGCCAGCCCCAGACATGGTCGAGCCAGCCCATCAGCGGCGTGAAGATGACGAGCGACAGATATTGGGCGCTGTTGAAGATGGCGCCGGCGACACCGCGTTCGGCCGCCGGAAACCAGGCCGCGATGATCCGCGCGGAGGCCGGACCAACCGGCGCCTCGAGGGCGCCGAGCAGGACGCGCAGCAGGAGAAGGGCCGCGAAGGGTTGGGCGACCCAACCGACGCCGCTCATCATCAGGGTGACGATCGACCAGAGCGTGAGGGCGACGACCACGACACTCTTGGCGCCAAAGCGGTCGACCAGCCAACCGGCTGGAAGATGTCCGACCACATAGGCCCAAGCGAAGGCGGAGAACAGCCAGCCCATCTCGACGGCGTTGATGCCGAGGCTGCTTTGAATATTCGGGCCGGCGACCGAAAGCGTCGCCCGGTCACCGGTACTGAAAGCGAGGACAATCGTGATCAGCGCGAGAATCACGTAGCGTCGGCGGCCGACCGGCTCCGGACGCGCCGCCTCCGGACGCAACTGAAGGTTCATGGCACTTTCCTCCCCAACTTCAGGTCGTACGGCGGTCTTGCTGCCACCTTAGCTTGGTCGAGATGCCGCCTCTGCGCCGTCAAGCGGGAACCGCTTGCAGCAGGCCCTTGGTGTAGCCGAGCGCGAAGGCGAAAAACCGCTCGCGCGCCGGATCGAGATCGGAAAGCGGCACATGGTCGGGACAGAGGATTCCGTCGTAGCCGACCGCGCGATACGCCCGGATGCAGGCCGGCATGTCGACACTGCCATCGTCCGGAAACGTCTCGCTGAAATCCAGATAGCCGCCCTTGATGTTGCGGAAATGGACCATGTGGATACGCTTGCGCGCGCCGAATTCACGGATGGCCTCCAGCACGGTCGCCGTCGGATCGGGCGACATCTCCGCCACGGTGCCTTGGCAGAAATTGAGGCCGTGCACCGGGCTCGCGGGTGCGAGATCGAGGAAGCGGCGCATACCCGCCACCGAACCGACCACGTGGTTGACCCCGTTCAGGCCGCCCGGTGGATAGGCCGGGTCGTGAGGATGGCCGGCGAGGCGTACCCCGGCCCGCTCCGCCGCCGGCACGATCGCCTCGACCAGGTATTCAAGCGCCTGCCAAGCCTCGGCCTCCGAGACGCCGCCGGATTGCGTGCCGAGGATCTGGCCGACCGCTTGCGGCGTGCCCGTCGCATTGACCGCGATATCGGCGCCATGTTCGCCGCCGCCAGGATGCCCGACACCCCAATAGGAGAAATTGGCATCCTTCTCGGGGCTGTAATCGGCGAAGTTGAAGGCGCTGCACCGCACGCCGCCGCGCCCCTCGACGAAGCCGGTGCGGGTGATGCCCACCATCTGGACATTGTATTTCAGCGTCGGGATGCCGCCATCCGCCGCCGCCTGAATGTCGCGGCGCAGGGTCCGGGCGTGGGCGGCGGCCCGGTCGGGCGCCCGCAGGCTGTCGAGCAGGATCGAGCCGACATCAAGCGCCAGCACTTCCAGCTTCAGGCCGAAGCCCTCGATCCAGCGGCGCTGCGCCGCCACCTTCTTCGCGTCCCAGCAGCCGTCATCGCCCAGCAACTCGACGTTCGGCCGCGTGTCGACGACGACGTTCTCGACACCGAGCTGCGCCGACAGCCGCAGCCGCGCCTCGGTCGGATTGATGATCTGCTCGCCTATATACATGCCCAACTCCCCGGCCAAACTCCCCGCCCCTTCAGCGCGCTATCGCGCCTTGAGGTGATAGCCGCGCGCCGCGTAGTCGAAATCGGCGAGTTCCGAGATCGGGATGGAGGGGTCGGCGGATGAGGCGTAATAGGCGCGGATCTCGCTGATCCGCCCGCTCGCCGTGTTGAAGACGTACCACTCGTCGCCCCGCAGGGCCGTCTTCGCCTTGGCCTTCCAATGCGTCCACTCGATCACCGCCTCCGGCGCGGTGGAGGAACACAGGACCTTCTCGATCGTCCATTGCGAGCCGAGATTTTCGACGCACCAAATCCATTTGCGGGCGATGGTATCGGCGGTTCGCCAGGGAATTTCCGGCAGGCCCGGTGGGAAATAATGCACGGCGTCGGGCGTGAAGCACGACACCAGGGCATCGTAGTCGGCCGCGTTGCAGGCGGCGAAATAGCGGCGGATTCCCGCTTCCATATAGGCTGGTGTAAGCTCAAGCATCGACCCGCTCCGCCCTAATCTGTGCGACATTTTCCGGCAGAGCGCCGGCCTTCTTCCAGGCCTCGTAATCGGCGCGGGTTTGGGGTGTTGGCGGATAGACGCCGTACAGGCCCTCGCCCGTGGCGATGCGCAGGACCACATAGGCCTCGAACGCGTCGCGCTTCTCGCCGACATCGGCGAGTTCCACCGCCATGTGGCGCGGGATGACCGTGACGCCGTCGCCATCACCGACCAGGATGTCTCCCGGATAGATCGCGACACCGGCACAGCTCACCGGCACCTGCAGGTCGGCGGCGTGATGGGTCGACAGGCGGGTCGAGGCGACGACGCCGCGCGCATAGGCCGGGAAGTTCATGGCCGAGATTTCCAGGCCGTCGCGGAATGCCCCGTCGGTGACGACGCCGGCGGCGCCCTTCACCATCATGCGCGTCAGCAGCACATTGCCGGCCGAGGCCGAGCTCATGTCGTTGCGGCTGTCGATGACCAGGACCTGGCCCGCGCCGATCTGTTCGACCGCCTCCCACTGGAGGTTGTCCTGATTGGGATAGGGCGTCAGCGTGTCGTAGGTGTCGACATCCTCGCGCGCCGGGATGAAGCGGAGCGTGAAGGCCTCCCCGGCGAAGCGCGCCGCGTTCGGGTTCAGAGCCTTAAGCCCGACCAGGAAGCATTGCCGCAGCCCTCGGCGAAACAATTCGGTGGTGAGCGTCCCGCTGCTGATGTGTTTCAAGCGGTCGATCACCCCCGGCGGGATCGGCGTCTGTGGCCGCGAAGTCATGTGGAAGTCTCCCTGGCACGAGGCAAAGCGGCGGGTTGGTGCCGCCGCGATGCGTGGCCATAGTGAAATCCAATATGTGGCGGGAAGAAACCGGTTTCGTCACCCACGGGATCCACTCGTCCTACCATGTGGACAACGCGTGTTTTTGCCGGCTTCTTGAGCGTTAGGTCGCGCCGCTTGTGCCCACATAGAGGGAGAACAGGGATTGGCAGGTCGCCATGAACAGGCGGTTCTTGTGCCGTCCGCCGAAACAGAGGTTCGCGCACCGCTCGGGCAAGCGAATTCGGCCGATCGGGGTCCCGTCCGGGGCGAACACCATCACGCCGTCGAGTTCCTCGCTGCCCATGCCCCATCCGCACCACAGGTTGCCGTCGATGTCGCAGCGCATGCCGTCCGATGTGCCGGCACCGCAATCGATGAGCACGCGCTCGTTCAGCAATCCCGTGCCGTCCGGGTCGACGTCATAGACGCTGATCAGACGGTTGGGCTTGGCCCTGGATTGCACGAGATAGAGCTTGCTCTCGTCGGGTGAGAAGCAAAGCCCGTTCGGACCGTCGATCTGCTCGGCGACCACGGTGATGGCGCCACCGCGGCCATCGACGCGGTAGACGTTCAGCGGCAAGGCCGGTTTGGCGGGCTGTCCGTCATAGAACTGCTCGATGCCGAACGGCGGATCCGTGAACCAGATCGAACCATCCGACTTCACGACCACATCGTTGGGGGAATTCAGCGGTTTGCCGTCGAACTGGTCGGCGATGATGGTGATCGAGCCATCATATTCGGTGCGGGTGACGCGGCGCGTCCCGTGTTCACAGGTGACGAGCCGCCCCTGGCGATCCCGCGTGTTGCCGTTGGCATGGTTGCTGGGCGAGCGGAAGACGCTGACCGCGCCGGTTTCTTCTTCCCATTTCATGATCCGGTTGTTGGGGATGTCGCTCCACAGCAGGTACCTGCCATCGCCGAACCAGACCGGGCCTTCCCCCCACCGAAAGCCCGTCGCGAGGCGTTCGACCGCGGCGAGGACCAGCCTGTACTTCGCAAAACGCGGGTCGAGGACTTCGACGGCCGGATCCGGGTATCGTTCGCTTGCTTGCCACATGGGACGGTTTCCTCTCAAAGAAGTGTCTCGGACAGCTCCGTGACCCCGGCCGTGCCGCTCGACAGGACGATGCGGCCTTGGGACAAACCGTACACACGATCGGCGAGCTTGAGAGCCTTGTCGACGAGTTGCTCGGCCAGAACAGGAGACAGAATCACCGGAGCCTGGTTTGCCCGGCACCCGTCCCACGATGTGAACGGTATCGTAATGATCGCCACCACGTCGGACCGACGCCGATCGCCCATCTCAATGATCTGGTAACCATTTCCCGGAATAGTCGGCCCACGCCTTTCAACTACGCCGCGAGTACCCCATGCGTATCCGCAGTCTATTTCTGATCGGCTTTTGCCTGGTCACGGCGCCAAGCATCCTTGGCTGCCTGTGGTTCGCCGGCCAAGCCTGGCACGGCATGCGCGACGCGAGCGGCGCCATCCTGGCGATGCGCACGGTCAGCGACGCGCAGCGGGCGCAGTTCGCCGTGGCCTTGGAATTCGGCACCATGGGGCCATCCCTGCTCGCCAAAGAGGTCGACCTCGCCAGCTTTGCTCCCTTGGCAAGCGAGACCGACCGGCTGCTCGGCCGGGTGAGCGAGAGCACCGCCGCCGCCGGCCTGGACGCTCAACCGGCGCGAGACCTCGCCCGGACGGCAGCCACGCTGCGCAAGAATGTGATGACCGCCCTGGCCCAGCCGGTGGCGCAGCGCGATGCCTCTCTGCGCACCGCCGCCCTCACCCTGCGGAACGGCGGGGCGGATACCCTGAACCGTCTTGCCGAGACGGCCTCGCACCAAGTGATACGCCAAGCGCCCGAAATCGCCTTGCTGATCGAAATCGCCAATACCACGACCATCCTGCGCGACACGGTGGGGCGTCGCAATGGCAGCTTCGTGGCCTGGATCGGCGGCGCGCCGGTGACGGCCGAAGGCATCGAGCTGGTGCAGATGCTGACGAGCCGGGCGGCGCTGGGCTGGGAGAGCCTCGAACGGCTGGTGCTGGCGGTGCCGGAGAACGGCCGGCTGAGCCAGGCGCTGGAGGCACAGCGAGCTAGCTATCTCGGCCGGACGGAGCCGCGCTGGCAGGCGGCGCTGAAGCCCGCCCAACAGGCCTTGGCCAGCCACGCCGCCGCCACTTGGCCCGAGGATGTGGGGCAGTGGCGCGCCTGGGCGTCGCCGGCGCAGGTCGCCATCCTCGACCTGCGCGACGCAGCACTGGACGAAGCGCTGGCCCGCACCGAAGCAAGCGAGCGGGCCGCGATCCTGCGCTTCGCCATAGCTCTTTCCATGACATTCCTGATCCTCGGCCTGACGGTCGCCAGCGTCATCGTCTTGCTGCGGCGGCTGGTGCTGCCGCTGCAGCGCCTGACCGGCACGGTGAGCGAGATCGCCGGCGGGCGGCTCGATATCGCCGTTCCGGGCCGCGAGCGGACGGATGAACTGGGCGAGATGGCCCAAGCGGTGGAGACGCTGCGGCAAGGCTCGCAGGAGCGGCTCGCCCTGGCCGCGGCGCGGCAGGAGGCGCAGGCGACCGAGTTGGCGAGGGCCAAGCGTGTCGACGAGTTGCTCAACCGCTTCGAAGAGGAGACCGCCGGTGTGCTCCATGTCGTCGCGTCGGCCGCGACCGAACTGGATACCACCGCTGCCGGCATGTCCGACATCGCGGATAATGGCACCCGGCGCGCGAATGCCGTGGCAAGCGCCTCCGGCCAAGCCAGCGAAAGCGTGCAGGCCGTGGCCGCGGCGACCGAGGAACTGACCGTCAGCATTTCCAAGGTCGCGCACCAGATGCACGACAGCGCGGGCCAGGCCACCGCGGCGGCCGCGGCGGTGGAACGGGCAGAGACAACGGTCCACAGCCTTTCCGAGGCCGCGACCCGCATCGGCGATGTGGTCCAGCTCATCAATCAGATCGCCGGCCAGACCAACCTGCTGGCGCTGAACGCGACGATCGAGGCGGCTCGGGCCGGCGAAAGCGGCAAGGGCTTCGCCGTGGTCGCCTCCGAGGTCAAGCTCCTCGCCAGCCAGACCGCCAAGGCGACGCAGGAGATCGGCCAGCAGATCGGTGCCATGCAGGCGGAGACCAATCGCACGGTCGAGGCGATCGCCACGATCACCACCATCATCGACGAGCTGAACAAGGCCGCCGGCCTGGTGGCCGAGGCGGCGTCGCAGCAGGCCGAGGCGACACAGGAGATCGGCCGTGCCGTGGCCCAGGCGGCGCAAGGCACGGACGCCGCGTCGCGCCACGCGGCGGGGGTCAGCGAGGATGCCGAACGAACCGGCCAAGCGGCGGGCGAGGTGCAAGCCGCCTCGGGCGAGCTGGCCCGGCGGACCGAAAGCCTGCGGGCACAGATGGAAAGCTTCCTGACCGCCCTGCGCGCCGCCTGATCCCGCGCCACGACAACGGAGGGTCCGCGCCCCGGGCAGTGGCCTTTGTATGACCAGCCAGGACGAGGCGCATGCCGCGATCAAGGCGGCGGTGGCTCGCTTCGGGCGCATCGATGTGCTGATCAACAACGCCGGACGCCGTCCGGGACCACAGCCAAGCCCTGCTAAAGGATCTCGCGGCGTGGGAAACGCTCGGCAGCGGCACGAGGATCGACTCGCTCCGCCGCATATCCTGGCGTCTCGACACCCCTATCGTCACCACCGATAAGCCGCTCGGGGCCGACAAGTCGCTCGGTCGGAAAAGCGACGGTGACGCGGGTGCCCAGGCCAAGCGTGCTGTCGATCGACAGGGCGCCGCCATGCGCCTCCATCAGGCTGCGCGATAGAGGCAAACCGAGGCCGGCGCCATCGCGAGAACGCGTGAGCGGCGAAGCGATCTGTCCGAAGAGCTCCATGGCTTTCGGTATATCGCCCGCGGCCATGCCGATGCCCGTGTCTTCGATGAGTATGGTCATGCCGCCATCGAGCTGAACCCGGACGGTGATGTGCCCACCGGCCGGTGTGAACTTGATCGAGTTGCCGATCAGATTCACCAGGATCTGCCGAACGCGGTTCGGATCGCTGCGCAGCATCGGAAGCCCTTCCGGCAAGGGCGTCAGAACAATCTGGACGCCAGCCGCATCAGCCACCCCGCGCAGCATCCGCACCGTGCTTTCCAGCAGGGGGCCAAGCATCACGTCCTCATCCCGCAGCGCGAGTTTATTGGCATCGATGCACGACAGATCGAGTATATCGTTGATAATGGCCAGAAGATGCTGGCCGCTGCTATGCACATCCTGAACATAGTTCCGGTATTTCGGGGAGCCTATCGTGCCGAATATTTCGGTCAGGATCAGCTCGGAAAAGCCGATGATGGCGTTGAGCGGCGTCCGCAGCTCATGGCTCATATTGGCGAGAAACTGAGATTTCGCTACCGCCGCCGCCTCGGCATGCACCAGCGCCTTCGTCAACTCGGCCTCACGCGTCTGAAGCGTGATGGCATTCCTCTTGAAGACGACGAGGGCTCGCGCCATTTCGCCGATTTCGTCCCTGTGATCCGAGAACGGCACCACCGCCGTGGTATTGCCGTTTGCGACCTGCCGCATCACGGCGGTGATTTGCAAAATCCGCCGGGAAAGGTCGCGGCCGAGTTTCGTGATCGCTACACCGGACACGGCGATAGACACGACACCCAACACGACGATCCAAACGGCAAGCCTGATCCGCGCCGCTTCCAGGCGAGCCACCTGCTCTCGTGCTCGGCTCTTCTCAAGGCGCGTGAGTCCAGCGATGTCGCGCATCACTTGAGCGGCGAATTGCTCCGCCGGTCCGGCCACGACCTCGGCGGCTTGCGCCTGCAGCAATGCCTCGGAATAGGCGAAGACGTTTTCGGCCGCGCGATGATAGGCCTCGATCTCCGTTCGGAGTTGCCCGAGCACGGCGGCGACTTCGGGAACCTCGGTTGCGCCGTAGCTCGAAAGCTCATCGGCTATTTCTTGCGACAATGCGTTGAAATCGTCGCGTTTCAGCGCCTGCTTACCGGTATCGAGCTCGGCAGGGGCGGCCGAGACGATGCTGCGCGCGCGTTGGAACAGGGTTGTCAGCTCGACCGTGTGCTGGAGGTCGGTGACAACTGGTACGATAGAGGTCATCCCCGCCTTCCCGATCTCCCGGGAAAACCGCCAGGTCGTTGCGAGAACGATCAGCAGCGATACCACGAAGATCAGGACGACGAGATGCAGCCGCGCGGCGACCCCCGGTACGAGCCTCAATCCACGGTCCTCGGGATGTTCGCGGATTGCGCCACGCCGGAAGCGACGAACCCGTGTTTCCTGAGGGTGTGTTGGGCCTCGGAGGAGAGTAGATAGAGGGCGAACTGTGCCGCTCGCGCCTCTCGGTCCGGCTCGGAATGGAGCACGGTGAGGCCATATTCGGCGATCACCGCGAGCTCCGAGGGAAACGGCACGACTTTCAAGGTCGGATTGCGCTTCGCCGCGGCTATGGCGGCGGTGCAGTAGTAGAGAAAGAGATCGACACGGCCGTTTTCCACCCAATAGCCCATCGGCTCGCTGCCGGCCGGCACCGGTGGCGATTGGGGGCCATGAATGAGCTGGGTGGATTTCCGTTCGAGTTCGGCGAAGGTGCCGGGCTGCAGCTTCTCGGCCTTGTGGAAAGCCTGCCAAACGTAGTCGCCGCCGGGGTCCGCCTTCGGCGTCGACGTACCGATGCGAATCGCCGGATTCAGCATGACTTCCAACAGACGGGAGGGCGAAACCGAGACGCCTGGCGCGGCAAGAGCACACATTTGGTTGCGTGCAAACAACACGACTGGCCCCGAACGGCCGTCCGCGGCGAATGACTCCGGCACCTCAAAATCGGCCGCGACGATGATGTCGGCCTGCTCACCGGCATTGACCCGATCGCGGATGAGCCCGGACGAGGCGAAGACGGCTTCCAGACGGATGCCGGTTTCGGCTTGGTAGGCCGTAACGACCTCGCCCAGCGCCGCCTTGAGGTTGTTTGCCGCGTAAAGCCGTATTGGCGCTGGGTCGCGCGCCTGTGCTGGCGCAACCGCGCTCGCCAAGGCCACTCCCAGCAACCAGCTTCGCCATCGCCCCTTAAAAAACATGCTTGCTTCCACCCGCGACGCGTCGAGCGGCTCAGCATGAGCAACGCGGGTGAAGAATAAGTTACTGATGCGGGGCGGCCGGCTTACGCTGGCGCCCCTCTCAGACCACCGAGGCTCTGACCACCGAGGCTCAGATCACCGAAGGACGTGCCCGCGGAACGCTTTCCGTGCCGAAAACCCGCCACGCCACGATCGCGCCGACACCGAGCACGAGCAGGCACACGGCCGGCACCAGCATCGGCGCCGCCACGCTCCCCGTGATTTCCTTGACCCAAGGCATGATGTTCTGGCCGACGAACCCGCCGATATTGCCCAGCGCGTTGATCGCGGCGATCCCCGCCGCCGCCTGGGCGCCGGAGAGCAGCCGGGGCGGTACGGACCAGAAGCATGGGAGCATGACGTAGAGACAGGGGGCACCGATCGACAGGGCCGCCAGCCGCACCACGGGCGATGCCGCGAAGGTGCTGACGCAGAAGCAGAAGACCCCTAGAACCACCGCGAACCCCACACAGCGCAGGATCGCGACGGGGGTCCGCAACCGGCCGGGCAGCCACAGCAGGACCAGCGATGTCAGGAACCACGGAATCATGTTCAGCATGCCATTGACGCTGCTGCTGACGCCGAAATCGCGGACGACGGTCGGCAGCCAATAGCCGATGCCGTAGATGGAGGTGGAGACCATCATGTAGAAAAACGCCAGCACGAAAATCCGGCCCTGCGTCAGAACGGCGAGAGGATTGCCGCGCTCGGGCACCTTGGGCGTGTCGCGCCGCACCGCCGTCACGACCGCGTCCCGCTCCGCCGGGGTGAGAAAGCGCGCTTGTTGAGGAGAGTCGGGCAGGAACCGCAGCGTCACGAAGGTGAGGATGACGGGCGGAATTCCGGTCGCCAGAAACACCCATTGCCACCCTTCCAGGCCGAAGGTGCCGCCCATATCGAGCAGGAAGCCGTTGACCAGGGATCCGGTCATGTTCCCCAGGCTGCTGCCGAGCGTGAAAAAACCGACGACTTGGACCCGGTAGCGCTCGGGGAACCACAGCGTCATGTAATAGATCACGCCGGGATACAGGCCGGCCTCCGCGGCGCCGAGCAGGAAGCGCAGGACATAGAACATCGCCGCGGAATTGGTCCAGGTCATGGCGATGGTCACCAAGCCCCAGGTCAGCATGATCCGGGCGATCCAGCGCCGCGCGCCGAACTTGTGCAGAGCCATGTTGCTGGGGATTTCGAAGATCAAGTAGCCGATGAAGAACAGCGAGGCGCCCAAGCCATAGGCGACTTCGCTCATGCCGAGGCTGCCCAGCATCTGCAGCTTGGCGAAACTGACATTCTGCCGATCGATATAGGCGACGAGATACAGCAGGATCAGCAGCGGCAATAGCCGCCAGGCGGCCTTCTTGACGGCACTGTCCTCTTGGTTGTCCATGCGTCCTCCCCCTATTTATTTGGTTGGCTTAAGAATAGTCCTCACCGTCCGGAACACCGCACCGGCGAAAGATCAGGTTTCCTCTTCCGTGGGACCGCGCGGCGCCGGCCGCTTCCGGCGCGCGGGGCGCGGGGCGGCGGACGTTCCCTGGAAAAACTCCGGATGCATCCGCATCATCTGACCGCTCGATGCGAAGACGCCGCGAAGATGCTCCCGCATCGCCGCCACGGCCCCCTCCCCATCGCCGGCGATGACCGCGTCGATGATCCGTCCATGCTCCTTCAAGATCGATCGGCGCTTGAAGGCGTGCCGGGCCGACAGATGTCGGATGCGGTCCAGGTTGACCTTGGCATCGTCCACGACCTGCCACGCCGATGCCTGACCAGCCAGCACCATCAGGGCGCGGTGCATCGCCTCGTCCGCCGCGAAGAAGGCCTTATCGGATTTGCAGGAGTGCTGGACCCGCACGATCTCTCGCAAGGCTTCCGCATCCCGCTTCGTGCATCGCGCGGCGGCCTCGCCGATCGCGGCGCATTCCAGCGCCTCGCGCACGAACTGGTCGCTGAACACGCGGTCGGTCAGGATGGGTGCTACGAACGTGCCGTATTGCGGCAGGATCGAGACGAGCCGTTCCTCTTCCAGCTTGCCGAGAGCCTCGCGAATGGGCGTGCGGCTGACCCCGAAGCGCGCGGCGAGATCATTCTCCGACAAGGGGTGCAGCGGGGCGTAGTCGCCGGCGACGATCTGCCGGCGCAGATGCTGGTAAATCTGCACGGCGATCGTCGCCCGGCGACCGCTCGTCAGACGCAGGTCGATCGGCTCTTCCACCGCCCCGGGGCTCACGCGTTTGGTCGCCGTTCCTGCTTGCATGCAAGTACCCTAGCATATAAATAAAAAGCATCAGAAGAGCTTTCGAGCCGGAAACCCCGTTTTCGGCGATGATCCAACGAGAGCCACAACAGCCCGTCCCCACCACTCAGTCGACGGACGGACCAGTAGCGAGGCAACGCAGCATGGCAACCGATCCCCATCCCTCCCGATCGCCCGACACGGCATCCAACACGACGCGCAAGAAAGCCGCGGACCTGCGCTCCGCGCGCTGGTTCGGTCCGGCCGATCTACGGTCGTTCGGTCATCGTTCCAGGGCCATGCAGATGGGCTACGCGCCCGAGGAATGGCAGGGCAAACCGGTTATCGCCATCGTCAATACCTGGTCGGATCTCAACCCCTGCCACAGCCACTTCAAGCAGCGTGTCGACGATGTGAAGCGCGGCATCCTGATGGCCGGCGGCTTCCCCGTGGAGCTGCCCGCACTCTCCGTGTCGGAGAGCTTCATCAAGCCGACGACGATGCTGTACCGGAACATGCTGGCGATGGAGACGGAGGAGCTGCTGCGCTGCCACCCGATCGACGGCGCCGTGCTGCTGGGCGGTTGTGACAAGACCACGCCCGGCCTGCTGCTGGGCGCCACCAGCATGAACATCCCGACGATCTTCGTGCCGGCCGGTCCGATGCTGCGCGGGAACTGGCAGGGCAAGGTATTGGGTTCCGGGTCGGACAGCTGGAAATACTGGGACGAGCTGCGCGCGGGAAAGATCACCGAGCAGGACTGGCTCGGCGTCGAGGGCGGCATCGCCCGCTCCTACGGCACCTGCATGACCATGGGCACGGCCAGCACCATGACCGCCATCGCCGAGGCGGTGGGCATGGTGCTCCCCGGCGGCTCCTCCATTCCGGCCGCCGATGCCGGGCATATCCGGCTCTGCTCGGAGGCCGGGCGCCGGATCGTCGAGATGGTCTGGGAAGATCTCACCCCGCGCAAGATCCAGACCAAGCCCGCCTTCGAGAACGCCATCGCCGTCGCCATGGCGATGGGGTGTTCGACCAACGCCATCATCCATCTGATCGCCATGGCCCGGCGAGCGGATTGCGATATCGGTCTGGACGATTTCGAGCGGTTCAGCCGTCTCGTCCCGGTGATCGGCAATGTCCGGCCGAGCGGCAACACCTATCTGATGGAAGACTTCTTCTATGCCGGCGGCATTCGGGGGCTGATGAGCCAGATCCGCGAGCATCTCAACCTGGATTGCCTCACCGTGACCGGCCGCACCCTGGGTGAGAACATCGCCGGGGCCAAGATCTTCAACGACGACGTGATCCGCTCGACGGCGGACCCGATCTATGGCGAGGGCTCGCTCGCCGTCTTGAAGGGCAATCTGGCGCCCGATGGCTGCGTCATCAAGCCGGCGGCGATGGACCAGCGCTTCCTGAAGCATTCCGGTCCGGCCCTGGTGTTCGACGATTACCCTTCGCTGAAGCTGGCGATCGACGACGAGACCCTCGACGTCACCGTCGACCACGTCCTGGTGCTGCGCAACGCCGGACCACAGGGCGGCCCGGGCATGCCGGAATGGGGCATGCTGCCGATGCCGAAGAAGTTGCTGAAGGAAGGCCACCGCGACATGCTGCGCCTGTCCGACGCCCGCATGAGCGGCACCAGCTACGGCGCCTGCATTCTGCATGTGGCACCGGAAGCCTATATCGGCGGCCCGCTGGCGCTGCTGCGCACCGGCGACATCATCACGGTGGATGTGGCGGCGCGCAGCATCCGGATGGAAGTGTCCGACGCGGAGCTGGCCCGGCGCCAGGCCGAATGGACACCGCCGCCGGCCCGCTACGAGCGCGGCTATGGCTGGGTCTTCACCAAGCATATCCAGCAGGCCAACGAGGGATGCGACTTCGACTTTCTGCGCACGGATTTCGGGGCACCGGTTCCCGAACCCGCGATCTATTGAGCCTTCGACGAGCGATGAGGAACGATCAATGACCAAGTTGAGCCCGGAAACCCGCCATAAGCTGAAGGGCGTCAGCACCGCGACCTTGGCGAGCGCGCTGTTCAAGCGCGGCCTGCGCAATCAGATGGTGCAGGATGTGTGTCCTCTGAGCGCGCCCAAGGGGGGCAGCATGGTGGGAGAGGCCTATACGCTGCGCTACATGCCGGCGCGCGAGGACCTTAATCCCATGACGGTATTTCGGGACCGCGGTCATCCCCAGCGCAAAGCGGTGGAGGAGTGCCCACCCGGGGCCGTCCTGGTCATGGACAGCCGAAAGAACCCCCGCGCGGCTTCAGCCGGGGGAATCCTGGCCACACGGCTCATGGTGCGCGGGGTGGCTGGCGTCGTGACCGATGGCGGATTCCGGGATTCGGCGGAAATCGCCCTCCTGGACATGCCCTCGTATCACAACCGCCCATCGGCCCCGACCAACCTGACCCTGCACCAGGCGATCGACATCAACGTGCCGATCGGCTGCGGCGACGCGCCGGTATTCCCTGGCGACGTCGTGGTGGGCGACGCCGACGGGGTGATCATCGTGCCGGCCGAGATCGCCGGGGAAATCGCCGACGAAGCGGTGGAGATGACGGCCTTCGAGGATTTCGTGACGGAGCAGGTTCGCGGCGGAACGTCCATTCTCGGCCTCTATCCGCCGACGGACGAAGCGAACCTCGCCGCGTTCGAGGTCTGGCGCAAGAAGATGCATCGCTGATTTTACCCCTCCGTCCGGCGCCAACATCCTGGGCGGCCTCGCCTTGCTGACCTACGGACGGATCAAATCACCACGCTTCATCGCGGGAATCGCCACCGGTTGAGGCCGGTGCCGATGAGCCAAATCCCCAAACCGAGGCATCACCAAAATCAGCAATCCATTGTCGCCGCGCACAACTGAGCGTAGTGTTCGCAGTCGGATTGGTATCAATGGCGGCTCGCCTGTGATCCATAGACCGGGCTCAGGCGCATTGTCATGAACAAGCCGGACGACCCTCCCTCCCCCTCCGTCGAGCATTCTGATTTCTTGTCGGGCGGCGGTGAGATGGCCTCTCTGATCCGCTCACGCGACTGGTCGAAAACCCCGCTCGGTCCGATCGATGCCTGGCCGCAAAGCCTGCGCACGACGGTGAGCCTGTGCCTCGCCTCGAACTTTCCGATCAACATCATCTGGGGCGCGCAACACAACCAGATCTACAACGACGGCTATCGTGTGGTATGCGGCGATGCCCATCCCACCGCCCTTGGCGAGGCTTATACCAAGACCTGGGCCTCCGCTTGGCCGGCGATCGGCGGGCCCTTCGAGCGTGCCCGGGCCGGCGAGACCTCATTCCTCGAAAATCAGCGCATGTTCCTGTTCCGGAATGGCTATCTGGAGGAGACGTTCTTCACCTTCTCCATCAGTCCCATCCGCGACGAAAGCGGCGGGATCGGCGGCCTCTTCCATCCGGTGACCGAGACCACCGCCAGCATGCTGTCGGAGCGCCGGACGCGGTTGCTGCGCGATCTGAACGCGCGGCTGGGCGAGGCGCGGACCACGCGCGAGGTCTATGCCGGCGCCATGGAGACGCTTGCCGGCTATGAGTTCGATCTGCCCTTCGTACTGCTCTATGAACTGGCGGCCGACGCCTATCATCTGGCCGGCCACATCGGACTTCAGGCGGAAACCGCCGCGGCGCCGCGCGTCCTGTCCTTGGACGCCACCTCGCCATGGCCGGTGCGACGCCTTCGAGAGAACCGCGATCCGATCTGGCTCGACGACGCAGGGAAATATCTCGATGGAACCCGTTGCGGTCCCTACGAGGAGCCGCCGAACACCGCGCTCGCCTTTCCGATCACCGTTCCCGGATCCCCATCGCCCTTGGCGTTGCTGATCGCCGGCGTGAGCCCGCGCCTGCCGTTGAACGATCCCTACCGCGATTTCTTTATCCTCCTGGCGGCCGCTATCGCCGCCGGCCTCGCCAACGCCAAGACCTATGAGGAAGAACGCCACCGCGCTGAGATGCTCGCCGCGCTCGACAAGGCCAAGACAACCTTCTTCTCCAATGTCAGCCATGAGTTCCGCACGCCGCTGACCTTGATGCTGGGGCCGATCGAAGACGCTCTGGATGAAGCGGGCGGCCTGCCGCCGGCGCAGCGGGAGCGGCTGGATGTCGCCCATAGGAATGCGCTTCGCTTGCTGAAGCTGGTCAATTCCCTGCTCGACTTCTCGCGCATCGAGGCCGGACGCACGCAGGCCAGCTTCGAGCCGACGGATTTGAGCGCTCTCACCGCCGACCTCGCCAGCAATTTTCGCTCCGCCTGCGAGCGGGCCGGGCTGACCCTCACGATCGACTGCGCTCCCCTGCCCGAGCCCGTCCATGTGGACCGGGAGATGTGGGAGAAGATCGTCCTCAACCTGATCTCCAACGCCTTCAAATTCACCCTCGAAGGTCGGATCACCGTTTCCCTGCGCATGACCGCGCGGCGGATCGAACTGGTCGTCAGCGACACTGGACTGGGCATAGCCAAGGCGGAGCTACCCCGGATCTTCGAGCGCTTCCATAGGATCGAGGGCCAGAAGGGCCGGACCTATGAGGGTACGGGTATAGGCCTGTCGCTTGTCGAGGAACTGGTGAAGCTGCATGGCGGCGAGGTCACGGTGCGCAGCCGCCTGAGGAAGGGTTCGGCATTCCAGGTGACCATCCCGCTGGGAACGGCCCATCTGCCGAGCGAGCGCCTTTCGATCGGGCAGCCGTTGACATCGACGGCGGCTCAGGTCGGCACCTATGTCGCCGAGGCGCTGCGCTGGCTGCCGGACGAGGTCGTCCAGCAGGGCAACGCTCCCGAAACTATGGCGGTCCCGATCGGCGGCCGGTCCCGTGTCGTGCTCGCCGACGACAATGCCGACATGCGCGGCTATGTCAAAAGGCTGCTTGAGGAAGGCGGCTACGAGGTCGAGGCGGTGGAGAATGGGCGCGCGGCGCTGGAGATCGTTCAGCGCGGACCGCCGCCCGATCTGGTGCTGACCGATGTGATGATGCCCGAATTGGACGGTTTCGGCCTGCTTACCGCTCTGCGAGCCGATCCGACCCTGGAGGGTTTGCTGATCATCCTGCTCTCGGCGCGCGCGGGCGAGGAAGCGCGGGTGGAAGGCCTCGCGGCCGGCGCGGATGATTACTTGGTCAAGCCGTTCAGCGCGCGGGAACTGCGCGCGCGGGTGGACGGCGCCATCGGCCTGGCACGGCAAAGGCGTGAGGCCGCCAAGCGCGAGGAGGACCTGCGCGCGCAGATAATTCTTGAGCGAGGCAAAACCATGCTGCGCCAGACCGAGCAACAATTGGAATTCGCCCTTCACGCCGGACGGCTCGGCAGCTGGGAATTGGATATCGCTTCCGGACGGATCACCACGTCGGATTTCTGCCGTACCCTCTTCGGCCTCGGTCCTGACGACCCGTTCGAACGATACGAGGACATCCTGGCGCGGGTTCACCCGGACGACCGACGGAGGCGGCAGGACGCCATCGACCACGCCATCGCCACCGGCGCCGATCTGGAGGTCGAGTACCGCATGGTCAAGCCCGATGGACAGATGATCTGGGTCCTCGCGCGCGGCCATGCAGCCTACGAGGACGGCCGGCCGGTCCGGATGGCTGGCGTCTCCCTCGACGTCACGGCTCGCAAGACCGCCGAAGACCGTCAACGGCTTCTGCTCGACGAGCTGAATCACCGGGTCAAGAACACTCTGGCGACCGTGCAGTCGCTCGCGATGCAGACGCGCCGAACCGTTGCTCATCCGTCGACATTCAACGAGGCTTTCATCGAGCGGATTTACGCGCTTGCCCGCGCGCATGACATTCTGACTGAGGGATCCTGGCAAGGCGCGTCGCTCGCCGAGGTCATCAGCCGGACGCTGGGGCTCTATGTCACGAACGGCGAAGCAAGACGCGTAGGCGTGTCCGGACCCTCCGTTCACCTGGGACCCAATGCCGCGGTCACGCTGACCATGGCGTTCCACGAGCTCGCGACCAATGCGATGAAGTACGGGGCGCTCTCCACGCCTTTCGGTCGGGTGGACGTCGTTTGGGCGAAGCAGGCCGGCGGCGGCGGCATCACCATCGATTGGCGCGAGAGCGGTGGGCCGCCGGTCGCCATACCCGCCCGCCGGGGCTTTGGTTCTCGCCTGATCGAACATGGCCTCCCGCACGAGATGGAGGGCGAGGCCCAGCTCACCTTCCTGCCTGACGGCTTGTGGTGCCACATGCGCCTGCCCCTCTCGGCGAAGCTCGGCTTGGCAGCCTGATGATGACCAGGACAGTATCGTTGGTCGGCCTTCGGCTGCTGGTCGTCGAGGATGAAGCCTTGGTGGCGATGATGCTCGAAGAGATGCTGGCCGATCTCGGCTGTATCGTGGTGACTATGGCGGCAAGCGTGTCGCGCGGATTGGCCCTTGTCGGCGACGCGGCCCTCGATTTGGACGCGGCCGTCCTCGACGTCAATCTCGGCGGAGAGAAAGTCTATCCCGTCGCCGAGAAGCTGACCGCCAAGGGCGTCCCCTTCATCTTCTCGACGGGATACGGGTCCACCGGCATCGCGCCGGGCTTCGAACGCGTTCCGACATTGGCCAAACCCTACGACGCACAGATGCTTGAAATCACCTTGTTGTCGATGCTAACCGGGGCCCCGCCAAAGACCGAACCGAAGCGGGACTGATCACCCCGTTTTTTCGTAATCCGCTTCAACGGGCTGTCGCCGATGGGGGGATGACGAAAGCGGCAGCGTGATCGTCACGATGGTGCCCAGCCCAAGCCGGCTCTCCAACGTGAGCGCCCCGCCCTGCTTTTCGACATACCGCTTGGCCAGAGGTAGCCCGAGCCCCGTTCCCTCGTACCGGCGCTGCAGTGATCCGTCGATCTGGCAAAAGGGCGTCAACGCCGCTGGAATATCGCTCTCGGCGATGCCGATCCCCGTATCCGTGACCTGCAAGCACGCCATGTCGCCTTCGATCCGGCAGCCGAGCGTCACGGACCCGCCTGGCGGCGTGAACTTCACGGCGTTATGCGCGACGTTGAGAAACGCCTGCTGCAGCTTGCCGTGATCGGCGTCGACGATGATCTCGTCCGCGATCGCGACGTCAATTTTCACGCGCCCATCGAATGCCCGATGGGCGATCATTCGGACCACCTGATGGATCACGGCGGAGAGATCGGTCGGTGCGATCTCGAACGTCAAGGCGCCCGCCTCAAGCTGTGCCATGTCGAGAATGCCGTTCACGATGCTGAGGAGATGCTTGCCTGAATCATGGATGTCGCCGGCGTATTCCCGATAATTGGGGGTCACCATCGGTCCCACGGCTTGGTCCCGGATCAATTCCGAGAAGCCGAGGATCGCGTTGAGCGGCGTGCGGAGTTCATGGCTCATCGCGGCGAGGAATTGGGTCTTTGCCTGATTGGCCGCCACGACTTCACTCATCGCCACGTTGAGCAGGTCAAGGGCACGCAGATGCGCCTTGTTCTCTTCGGAATATTGCCGCCAGCGGCGGAAGCCGAACCAGCCCGTCCCGAGGCCCAGCAGCGCGAAGCCCATCGGCAATTCCTCGATGCCGAGCCATTCGAATTGGGGATGCGCGGCACCCCATCGCACAACCATCTCGTTCAGGTCCGTGGCGATGACGACGGCAAACGCGATCGCCGCGACAAGGGTCACGTAGACGAGATCACGGCGCGCGGAAAAAATTCTGACCAATCGAGCAGTCCCTTCGGACAAGGGGGCTATCTGCCCCCTCTGACCGTCTTGACGAAAGACTGAACTTGGCTTTCGAGCGTACGGAACTCGCTTGCCAGCTCATGACTCGCCGATAGGAGTTCGCGGGCGGCACCGCTCGCCTCCGTGATGTTTTCATCGACGGTCGAGATGTTGTCGGCCACGATCTGGGTGCCGGCGGCGGCATGCGAGACGCTCGACGAAATCTCGCGGGTCGCGGCGCTCTGCTCCTCCACCGCGCCGGCGATGCCGGTGGCGATCTCACGGGAGCGGTTGGCGACCTCGGCGATTTGCCGGACCTCGCTGACCGCTCGCGCGGTCGCGGCCTGGATGGCTTGGATATTCTCCGAAATCTCCTCGGTCGCACGCGCCGTCTGAGTGGCGAGCGATTTCACTTCCGAGGCTACGACCGCGAAGCCCTTGCCCGCCTCGCCGGCCCGTGCCGCCTCGATCGTGGCGTTCAGGGCCAGCAGATTGGTCTGGCTCGCGATGTCGTGGATCAGGCTGATGATGCTGCCGATCTTTTGCGCCTGCTCCGACAGCTCGGCGATGGTGGCGGAGGTCTTCTCCGCCGCATTCGACGTGTCGCCCGCGATCGCGGCGCTATCGCTGACACGGCTTGAGATCTCGACGATCGACGCCGACAGTTCCTCGGCCGCCGCGGCCACCGTTTGTACATTCTCCGACGTGGTCTTCGTCGCCCCCATGACCGTATTGGTGCTGTGCTCGGCCACGCCCATCTTGCCGGCCATGCTCTCCGCCCGCGCGCCCATCCGGGTGCAGGCGGCCGTCACGCTCGTCAGCACCCCGGAAACGGTCGATTCGAACTGGCTCGCCATGCGATCGAGGAGTTCGATACGATCGCGCTCCGTCTGCTCCTTCATCGCCTCCCGCTCGCCGTTGAGCCGCCCGACCTCGATGGCGTTGCGCTTGAAGACCTCGACGGCTTGGGCCATGCGCCCGACCTCGTCAGCCCGGTCGAGCGCCGGAATGCCTGTCTCGAGTTCACCGGCCGAGAGTTTTGCCATGGCGTCGGTCAGTGCCACGATCGGCCGCGTGGCGTTTTTGAGAATCCAGAGGAGCAGGCCGCAGACGACGACGAGCGCCGCGGCACCGATCAGACCCAGCTGGAGGCTCCCCCGGGCGATCGCCGCGTCGGCGCGGGCCGTCGACATGCGCAGTTCCAGCGCGCCGATGGTCTTCGTCTGCTTCCCATCGACATGGATGACCGGCACCTTCTCGACGATCAGCGAGCCTGACGGACTGGTCTTGGCGCCATCGCTCGCAAAGGACTTGCCGTGATCGTCGGTCAGCTCGCTGCCGACATAATCCGGATCGGCCGCGAGCGCCGCGATCGAGGCCTTGGCAAGCTGGGCATCCAGGTTCCAGATCGCGTCCGCCGAACCACGGCCGGCGATGTCCGCGATCAGCTTGGTCTTGGCGCTCAAGGATGCGCGCGCCGCATCGCTGTCCTTGATCGCGACGCCGATCACCGATCCGGCGACCATCGCTACAAGCAGAAGACCGGCCGGCAGCAGAACGCGGAACATCAGCCGACGGCGGATGATATCGACCGGTTTCCAGAAACCCATTTGCTTCACCATGTCCTCTCCTTGCCGATGGCGGCGCAGCCAACCGACGCGCGGTTTATGCCAACGATGCCTCAGCGATATTTCTGAAGAATACGATCCAACTCGCCCGACGCCCGAACACGAGCCACGGCATCGGCGATCGATTTGGCATCGGCCTCAGGAAAGGCGAGATCGGCGGCGATATAGATGTGATACTCGCTGCCCAGGTCGGGTCCGTACTGCAACTGCGCCGGATCCTGGCCGATTTTCGCATAGAGATATTTGTCGACATATTGCGAAACGACCCAGGCCTCCAAGCGACCGGCGCTGATCTTGCGGGCATTGATTTCATCGTTCGCGACGGTCTGGAGTTTCGTGAACTCGAGCTTCGTGACGACCGGCTGGAGGGCGCTGCCGTTCAGCACACCGACATCCAGATCCTTGGCTTCCTCGATCGACTTGAGCGGGGTCGCCCGCCCGACCGTGACCAGATGCCCCTTATAGGGATAGAGCTCCGCGATCCATTTATGCAGCGCCTCCCGCTCGGGCGTCCGCGTGAATGGGATGATGGCGAGGGTGGTCGTTTCGTGGATCTGAACCATCTCACGGGCCCAGGGCGCCGAAAAGTCGAAGCTGAAGCTTGGGCCGCCTTCGCGCGTCGCGGCATTGAGGATTTCGACGGCCATGCCGGCCGGCTTGCCATCGACCAGGCCGCAGAACGGCATGGATTCGTTGCCCAGCACCTTGATCTCGGATGCTTGCGCGCCCGTCGCAGTCGCGTTCAGTGCAGCCAAGCCCAGCGCCACGCCGGCCAGAAAATTGATGATTCTCATCCGGGTCCCCCGATATACGTTTTTGCCGCCCGCCTTTTTTCAAGCCGACGGATCGCCCAGACATCATCAAGCCGAAAGGTTGACAAATTCTGAGGATCGAGGCGCTATTCGCCGCCTTTGCCCGTTGGCCACGACATCGTCGTGCCGCCCTGCTGTGTCGAATGCGTCCTCGCCGAGCGCCGCTTCGCGCTACTTTTTGTCGTCGTCGATCAGACGGGCGAGCCGCTGCAGGGCGAGCGGATAGCCTTGCGTGCCGAAGCCGGCGATGACGCCGGACGCCACGCTTGAAACGTAGGAATGATGCCGGAAGGCCTCGCGCTTGTGCACGTTGGAGATGTGCACTTCGATGATCGGGAATTCGCAGGTGTTCAAGGCGTCGAGGATGGCGACGGAGGTATGGGTGAAGGCCGCGGGGTTGATGACGATGCCGCCGGCCGTCTCGCGCGCCTCGTGGATCCAATCGATCAGCTGAAACTCCGCGTTGCTCTGGTGGAATCGGATCTCGAGTCCCAGCTCACCCGCGACGCGGCGGCATTCCGCCTCGACATCGGCCAGGGTCTCGTAGCCGTAAATCGCCGGCTGACGCTTGCCGAGCAGGTTCAAATTCGGTCCGTTCAGGACATAGACAAGACGACTCATCGATCGTTCTCCCGTTGCTCAGTGTCTGGCGAGTGCGCCGGCCGAGCCTAGATCGGCTCGCAGGGACAAATCGAGAGGAAGTATCAGGGTCGATCCCAAGATCGCGATCGTCGTCCGCCCGGATGCATCCCTGACAGGGGCCGAAACTCTGGTTCAGGCGATTTCCGGTTCAGGCAGTGGCGGTGCCCGCATCGGCACGGGTGAGGATTGGACGATCGACGTGGTGGTCTGGCCGTGGACGAGAAAACGGTCGAGCACCCGGTCGAGATTTTCCAGCGCATCGAGATGGAGCTTCAGGATGAAGCAATCTTCGCCGGTGATGCGATGGCATTCGGTGACCTGTGGCATCGACTGCGCCAGCTCGGCGATCTTCGGCAGGTGCCCCGGCATTGGGCGGATGCGGATGAAGACCGTGATCGGCAGGCCGAGAGCCTTGGGATCGAGGTCGAGGCGGTAGCCGCGGATCACGCCCGTCTCCTCAAGCCGGGTCAGGCGCTCCTTTACGGCCGGCGCCGACATGCCGATGCGGCGCGCCAGCTCCGATACCGGCATGCGCGGGTCTTGCTGAAGCAGGTGGATCAGCTCGATATTGCGCCGATCGAGCAAAAGCGGATGGGGCTGAGGCATTTTCGATCAATTCCCTTCGACATGAAGGTATACAGCCTCCAAGACCTTCAGCATCTCATATACCAGGCCGGGGCGACATGCGAAACTGATCGCCATGTCAGACACTCCCGACATCCCGCTGCTTGGGCCTTCGACGCTCGGCGCTCGCGTACAGCGCGTGCCGCCGCAGCTCTATTTCGTCACCAGCGCCGTCTTCCACTATCTGGGGCCGGCCTTCGCGGTGCTGCTCTTCGTTCGGGTGGAACCGCTCGGCGTCGCCTGGCTCAGGATCGCCAGCGCGGCTCTGGTCTTCGCCCTGTGGCGGCGGCCCTGGCGCTTCTTCCGCCGCTTGGCGCCGGGCGAGCGCTGGACGGTGATCGGGCTCGGCTGCGTCCTCGCCGTGATGAATTCGACCTTCTATCTCGCGCTCGACCGGCTGCCGCTCGGCACCGTCGGGGCGATCGAATTCCTGGGACCGATCGGCCTTGCCCTGGCTGGCATGCGGACGGCGCGCAACTGGGGAGCCCTCGCGCTCGCCGTCGCCGGCGTCTATCTCCTCACCGATGTGCGGATCGAGGGCGAGCCGCTCGGCTATCTCTTCGCCTTCGCCAATTGCGCGCTCTTCATGCTCTACGTCGTGCTCGGCCATCGCATCGCGTCGGCCGGCGGGACAAGCGGGATCGACCGGCTGGCGCTCGCCATGCTGATCGCCATGGTGGCGGCCTTGCCGATCGGCCTGGCCCAAGCATCGCCGGCCCTCGCCTCCCCGATCCTGCTCGTCGCGGGGATCGGGGTCGGGATCTGCTCCTCGGTCATCCCTTATGTCTGCGATCAGCTCGCCATGGCACGGCTACCGCGCGCGACCTTCGCCCTGATGCTGGCGCTTCTGCCGGCGATGGCGACGATCATCGGCATCCTGGTGTTGCGGCAGGTCCCGACGCCGGTCGAACTCGCCGGCATCGGTCTCGTGATCGCCGGCGTCGCCGTGCATCGCGCCGAGGCACGGAAGGAATAGCCTCACAGGGTCCCGGCGATCGAACGGTCGCGAGCGGTATCTTATACGCCATCTCGATGAGTGCAACTCATCGAGATCGTATCGCGAGCGACTGCGAGCGCGCACCGTATGGTGCGAAAGCCAAGGCGGACGGATGTCCGCCGCCCGGCGATTGAGGCTCTCCCTGAGGCGAACCATCGGTTCGACTCAGGGAGATTTGGTATTAGTCGAAAAACCGGTTTGCCGGGCGCGGCAGACCAAGGTTCTCCCGCAGCGTCGGTCCCTCGTAGTCGCGCCGGAAGATGCCGCGCCGTTGCAGCTCGGGCACGACCAGCTCGACAAAGTCATCGAGCCCCGCCGGCACGGTCGGGAACATGATGTTGAAGCCGTCGGACGCCTCGGTCTCCAGCCAGGCCTGCATCGTGTCGGCGATTTCATCGGCTGTGCCGACCATCTGCAGCCCGCCATAGCCGCCCACCATCTGTGCCAGCTGCCGGACCGTGAGGTTGTCCCGTCGGGCGAGGGCCACCAGGGTGTCGCGCCCGCTCTGGCTGGCGTTGGTTTGCGGGATCTCCGGCAAAGGCGCATCGAGCTCGAAGCCCGACGCGTCGACGCCGAGCCGCATCGACAGGTTCGGCACCCCGCTTTCGGCATGCACGAGGCTGTCCAGCAAGGCCTTTTTCGCATGCGCCTCCTCGCTGGTCCGCCCGGCGACGACCAGGGCGCCCGGCAGGATCTTGAGATGCTCGGGGGACCGGCCGAGCCCCCTCATGCGAGCCTTCACGTCCTTGTAGAAGCTGCGTCCGTCCTCGATCGTGCGGCTGCTGGCGAACACCACTTCGGCCGTCTCGGCGGCGATCTGCCGGCCGGCCTCCGATGCGCCGGCTTGGACGATGACGGGCCAGCCTTGGATGGGCCGCGCGATGTTGAGCGGCCCCCGCACGGAGAGATGTTCGCCCTTATGGTCGAGCACATGCATCTTCTCCGGATCGAAGAAGATACCGCTCGCTTGGTCCCGCAGCCAGGCATCGTCGGCCCAGCTGTCCCAGAGACCGGTGACGACGCTGTGGAACTCGCGCGCGCGCCGATAGCGCTCGTCATGCTCCACATGATCCGTCCGGCCGAAATTGAGCGCCGCGTCCGGGTTGGAGGTCGTGACGATATTCCATCCCGCGCGGCCGCCGCTGATGTGGTCGAGCGAGGCGAAGCGGCGGGCGATATGGTACGGCTCGTCGAAGGTGGTCGAGGCCGTGGCGACGAGCCCGATGCGGTCGGTGACCATCGCGAGGGCGGAGAGCAAGGTCAGCGGCTCGAACGAGGTCGCCGTGGCACTGCGCCGCAAGGCCTCCATCGGCATGTTCAGCACGGCCAGGTGGTCCGCCATGAAGAACGCGTCGAAGCGCGCGCGCTCGAGCGTCTGGATGAAGCGGATAAGGTGTTTGAGGTTGAAGTTGGCATCCGGATACGCGCCGGGATAGCGCCACCAGGCGGTATGGATGCCGACCGGGCGCATGAAGGCACCCAGCTTCAGCTGTCGTTTCGTGGCCATGTCCCCTGCCCCCGCTAGGCCGCTGCCTGCCGCGCGGGCACCCCGGCATCGCGGGCCTTCACCAGCTCACGGACGCGCGGCAGCAACTCCCGCCCATACTGGATGGCATCCACGATCGGGTCGAAGCCGCGGATCAGGAAGGTGGAAATGCCGAGATCGTAATAATCCAGCAGTGCCTCCGCGACCTGGTCCGGCGTACCGACAAGCCCGGTCGAGTTGCCTTGCGCCCCGGTCAGCGCCGCGAGCCCGGTCCAGAGGCGCTTGTCCAGACGCACCCCCTGCGCCGCCGCCGCCAGCAAGCGGCGGGACCCCTCGTTCGGCGGCGCATCCCCCGTCGCGCGCTCCCGGGCATTGTTCGGTGCCCGGCCGCTGCCGCCGGCGGCGCGCAATGCCGTGGCACGTTCCAGGATGGCATCGGCCTTCGCCCAGGCCTGCTCCTCCGTATCGGCGAGAACCGGGCGAAGCGACAGGCTGAACCGGGGCTGACGACCGAACGGCGCCGCGGCGGCGCGGATGCGGGCCACCAAATCGCGGACCTGCTCATAGGTTTCGCCCCACAGGGCGTAAACATCGGCGTGCTTGCCGGCGACCGGGATCGCCGCCTCCGACGCGCCCCCGAAATAGATCGGGATGCCCGTATCGCGATAGGGCTTCACGTCGCCGAAGCCGCGGGTCACTTGGTAATAGCGGCCGGCATAGTCGAACGGCGTGGGCGAGGTCCATTCCTGCCGCACGATGTCCAGATACTCGTTGGTGCGCGCGTAACGCTCGTCCTTGGTGAGGTGATCGCCGTCCTGTGCCAGTTCGGTGTCGTTGCCGCCGGTGATGATATGGACGGCGACGCGGCCCTTCGAGAAATGATCCAAGGTGGCGAGCTGCCGGGCCGCGAGCGTTGGCGCGGTGAAACCCGGCCGGTGCGCGATCATCACGCCGAGCCGATCCGTGACGCTGGCCACATGCTGGGCGACCAGGATGCTTTCGGCCGAGGTCGAGTTGAAGGCGACGAGCACACGGTCGAACCCCACATGCTCCTGCGCTTTCGCGGCGGCCTCGATGAAACCGGGATCCACCGCGAGGCTCGTGCGGCGAACCGTCTCCGACGAGTTGAAATGGCCGACATAGCCGATGAATTCGACCGTCACGATCGCAACCTCCAGATTGTTGGCGTATATCCCTCCTTCACAGAATACCACCGACCAGGGCGGGCGATATTCCAAAGACTCCGCCATACGGAGGATGAATTTCTCCCATCCCAAGTCTCCGTGGAGTTCTATTTCCTCACCGCCGCCAAGAATCGCGTTGGGCTAAAAGTCTCGCCGGCGCTGGCATCGACCGAGAACAGATACTTCCGCGATGCGGCCGACAAAATACCGCCCAAGGTCTCACGTCTATAGAGGCACGGCATTACGACGACGGCGTGGTGAGGGACCATGCGATTCAACGAGGCTGTGCCGATACGTATTTGGGCCCGAATGCCTTTCAGGCCCTTGAAGCCACCAAGGATGGTAAGACCAAATTCGTGGGGACGTTCGGTGGTGAGTGGTCAATAATGGAAAATGGCTTTTCTCGGAAATCACTTGCCTTGATCACACGAGCGCAGGTCAAATCTTAAGAATTAATTCAGGTCGTGACGGCATCATCGCTCATAGGGAGAGCGCCGCATGACAAAACAATATTTTCGGCTGATGAGCGCGGGTCTATCGCTGCTGGTCGTTGGCACGCTGCCGGCGAAGCCGGTCGACGCGGCACCGCAGTTGATCTCGCTGGTTTTCAACGCGGCACCGCAGAGTCCGCAGCAGATCGGCGCCGACGAATTCCGGCGAAAGCTTGTCGACCTGGCGGATAATCGACTGGCGGTCGACGAGCGGGGCAGCGCCACGCTGGGCAGCGAGGGCGCCATGCTCGCGGCGATCCGGGCCGGCATTCTGGATCTGGCCACCTTGTCCGGCTCGGTCGTCAGCTCGGCGGTGCCGGAATTCGGGGTGTTCGACGTCCCGTTCCTGTTTCGCGACGCGGCTCAGGCCCGGGCGGTCGCCGAAGGTCCGGTCGGTGCCGAACTGGCCACGCATTTCGGCGATAAGGGCCTGGTGCTGCTGGCGATCGGCAAGCAGGGTTTCCGGAACATCACCAATTCCAAACGCGCGATCAAAATGCCGGCCGATCTCAAGGGCCTCAAGATCCGCGTGCTGCCCAATGAAGTATACCAGGCGACATTCAAGGCGCTCGGCGCCGAGGTCGTGCCGATGGATTTCCCTCTCGTCTATCCCGCCCTCAAGGACGGCCGGATCGATGGCCAGGAAAATCCGATCATCACGATCGCCGGCAGTCATTTTGAAGAGGTTCAGAAATACCTCAGCCTGACGGGCCATTTCTTCGCGGCCATCGCCTTCATCGCCAATCGTGAGACGTTCGAGGCGCTGAGCCCGGACGACCAGGCCATGATCAGGGCCGCCGCCAAGGCCGGCGCCGATGCGACCTGGCTCGCGGGTGCCGACGAGGAAGCGAAGCGGCTTGACCAACTGCGCAAGGGCGGCATGGAGATCGTCGAGAAACCCGATCGTCAGCCTTTCATCGATGCGGTGAAGCCGCTGGAGCCGGAATTCGAGAAGCGGTTTGGCAAGGCGCTCCTCGCCGCCATCAGATCCACTCCTTGAGCCCGCGGGAAATATCATGAACATCTTTCTGCTCCTGTCCCGCATCGGCATCCGCCCGCGCGTTTTCGGCGGCTTCGCCCTGGTCCTGGGCTTTCTCATCTTCCTGTCGCTGTTTGCCCTTTCCGAACTCGGCCAGGTCGGCGGCACCGTGGGCGTGCTGGTCACCAGCGCCGATGGCGATGCCGGCATGGCGCGGGTCCGCACCTCGCTGATGGCGGCGAACGGTGCCGTCGAAAAATTCATCCGGACCCGAAATCTTGGGGACCGGGACGCGGCGACCAAGGCGATCGACGAGTTCGGCCGCACCTTCGACCAGATCGATCAGCAATTCAGCGGCCTGCCGGCCATCGCCGCCGGACGCGACGTGCTGAAAAGCGTGCTGGGGACCTATCGCACGTCCTTCACCGCTGTTTCCAGCGCGGTCGACCATTTCCGGGTCGCGACCGCCAAGACGGAAGCGCTCGGCGCCGCGGCGGGGCTGGATGCCGCCGGCATCACCGTCGCCGTCGCCAATCAGTCCGAAGCCGCGCGCACCATAAACCCGCTGCGGTTGCCCGGTACCGTCGATGCGGCGCGCATCTCGGTGATGCATTACACCATGACCCAATCGCAGGGCGACGCGGATGACGCGATATTGTCGATCGGCTATGCCCAGGCAGCGACCGCCGACAGCGAGACGGAACTGGGCAGCGCCGCCGCCGGCCAGCCGCGCCTGAAGGCGATGCTGGCAGCGATCAAGATCACCCTTGCGGACGATGTGGCCACGCTGAACGACGTCATCGGCGCCGTCGGCGAGCTGCGCAAGGTCCAGGGTGATCTTGCCAAGGCCAGCGCGTCGATTGACGAGCAAACCGACAAGATCAACCGCGCCCTCGGTGCGGCGCGGTCCGAGCAGAGTGCGAAGACGACGGCGACCATGCAGCAGACGCGGAGCCTGCTCATCGCCGTCGCCGCGGGGGCTGTCGTGCTGGGGGCGATTTTGGCCTGGTTGATCGGCACCAGCGTCTCCGGTCCGATCCGCCGCATCACCGCCCGCATGCAATCGCTGGCGGAAGGGCAGTTCGAGGCACCGATCCCCGGGGGCGATTGGCGGGATGAGATTGGCCGGATGGCCCGCGCGGTCGAAGTGTTTCGCCGGAATGCGCAAACCGTTCGGCGCATGGAGCAGGAAGCGGCTGCCCAACGCGAAGCGACCGAGACCGAGCGAACGGCCATGATGGCGACTCTCGCCGACCGTTTCGACCAAGGGATGGAGGGTGTCATCAGCGGCGTCGCCGGTCGCGCCGACCAGATGGGCCGGAGCGCCGAAGTCTTGGCCCGGGTTGCCGAACGCGGTCGGTCGCTGGCCGAGCAGGTCGCTGCCAGCTCCGAGCAGGCATCGTCGAATGTGCAGGCGGTCGCCGCCGCGACGCAAGAACTTGCCGCGTCGATCCGCGAGATATCGAGCCAGGTGTCCCGCTCCGTGTCGGTATCCGGCAAGGCCAAGGACGAGGCGCAGCGCACCTCGGAACTGATGCATGACCTGTCCCAGTCGGCCGAAAGGATCGGTGCCGTCGTTCAACTGATCCAGGCGATCGCAAGCCAGACAAATCTCCTGGCCCTGAACGCGACGATCGAGGCGGCACGGGCCGGTGACGCCGGAAAGGGCTTCGCCGTCGTCGCCAACGAGGTGAAGAGCCTTGCGACCCAGACCGCCAGGGCCACCGAGGAAATCGCCAGCCAGGTCGCCGCGATCCAGAATTCGACCGATCAATCGGCCGCGGCGATCGGGCAGATCGGTCAAACGATCGGCAAAATGACCGAGATCGCGACCATGATCGCATCGGCCGTCGAGGAGCAAGGGGCGGCAACCGATGAGATCGCGCGGAATGTCGAACAGGCGGCGGGCGGCACCGCGGCCGTGACGGATCAGATCGGGGAGGTTCGCGCGGTCGCCGGTGAGACCGATGCCGGCGCCGAAGCAGCCCTTGCCGTGGCCGCGGCCCTTCAGGAACAGGCTCGATCGCTCAAGACCAACATCGACGAATTCCTGAGGACGATGCGCGCGGCGGGGTGATCACCGCCCCTGCCCGCGCGCTCTGCCCGCATCGGGGGGAGCTCCCGCCAGGACTCACCTCTTCCCACGGGCCTCGATCGGCCAGAGGGCGACGAGCGTGTCGCCCTCAACGACATGATAGAAATCATGCAAATTGACGGTCGGGTCGCAATGCGGCGTCACAAGTTCGACACGCGCACCGAGGTCGGGCCGCTCGCCGGGCGAGATCAGTTTCCCGTGCTCATCGCCGAAGAACGCGTAGCGGCTTGCCGGATCGGCGCCCCGTGCGACAACGGGTACGATGCCATCGGTTGCAAAGCATTTCGTGCCGCCATCGATCGTCACCCACTCCGCGTTGTTGATGCTGACGACGGCCGTCTGCACGAACAGCGCGATCTCGAACGGCGATGCATTCGTGCCATCCGCCAGGACCCCCGCATACTCGGCATCCATGAACACATAGGAGCCGACCTGCAGCTCCGTGAACAGTTGGCCGTCCGCGTCGAGATCGTAGGTGCCGGTTCCGGCGCCGGTGACGATATCGAAAGGGAGACCGGTACGCTCGGCCTCCGCGACGATTTTCGCAATCGTCGCGCGCAGGTCGGCCGTCGCGGCACCGCGCCGGGCGCGCTCCAAAATATGCTGTAGATTGCCGGCATAGGCCTGCAGCCCGCGCAGCGTCAGATGCGGTTCGCTGGCGATACACCCGGCAAGCTCGAGCGCCGCGGCCGGCGTCGCCACGCCGGTCCGGTTGAAGCCGGCCCCATAATCGACCAGTACCCCCAGCGGGTGATCAAGGCTTGCCGCGGCCCGCGCCAGATCGGCGACATTGCGCGGATGATCGGCGACGATCATCACCCCGCCGGGACCGGCGAGACGCGCCAGATCGATGAGGCGCGAAATCTTGCCCGCGGTGACCACGGGCGAAGTGATGAGCACGCCCGAGATGCCGCCTCGGACCATGACTTCCGCCTCACCCAAGGTAGCGCAGCACACGCCGATCGCCCCCGCCGCGATCTGACGGCGAGCGATCTCGACCGATTTGTGCGTCTTGCTATGTGGCCGCACCTTGACGCCGCGCGCCGCGGCGAATTCCGCCATGCGCGCGATGTTGCGGGTCAACGCCTGCACCTCGATCAGGAGTGCCGGCGTGTCCAGCAAATCACGGCCGCCGGGTACGCCGATAAGCCGCGCGTTCGGGTTCGACATGACGTCGACCGTCCCGACGTCCGGCAGCATGCTCGACTGTCCACTATTACCCATCGGCTCACGCCCCCCTTGTCACATACGCCGGATCACTTCCTTGCCAGGTTAGCGGCTGCTATGGCGGCACGCAGCCACTTTTCGAAGGCGACGTTCAGAGCGCTGCTTCGAAAGCCCCGCGGCCTCACCAGGTAATACGACGTCGCCTCGATGCTGCATGTGCGATCGTCGAACGGCGCGACGAGGCGCCCGTCGCGCAATTCTTGCTCGACCAGGATTTCGCTCTCGAGGATGACGCCGAGGCCGTCGACCGCGGCCTCGATGGCCATGGTGGAGCGGTCGAGCCAAAGCTCGTTGGCCGGCCGAAGATCGCCAAGGCCGATACGCCGCATGAATTCGTTCCACGTCACGGCGTTGGCGGAGTGGATGAATGTAGCGCGCGACAAATCGCGCGGCAGCTGGAGGCCGATCGCCGCGGCCAGTGCCGGGCTGCACAGAGGACGCAGCCGTTCCACCAGCAGCGGCTCCACGTCTCGCTGGGTCGTGGGGGGAAGCGCGTAGGCGATCGCGACGTCGAAGCGCGTGGTGTCGAGGTCTTCGGTAGCGGACAACGTGGAAAGGCGCACCTTGACGCCCGGGTAAGCGCCGAGGAAATCGGACAGGCGAGGCTGCAGCCACTTCGCCGCGAAGCTCGGCCCGGACGCGATGACCAGGTGACCGGACTGAGATTGGGGGGCGACAAGCGTGGTCGCCTCGCTGATCACGTTGAAGGCGTGCTCGAGTTCCTGGCTGTAGATCCGACCGGCGCTCGTCAGCAGGGCCCGTCCCGCGTGGCGCAGGAACAACTTCACCCCGAGGAAGTCTTCGAGCAACTGGATCTGATGGCTCACCGCCGAGGGGGTTACCCCCAGCTCCTCCGCACCCTGGGCGAAGCTGCCATGGCGAGAGGCCGCCTCGAACGCCAGCAGCGCCTTGAGCGGCGGCAGTCTCCGCCGGTTCGCGCCGGCGGATGAGCTCAGTTGATCGGCTACTGAGTTTTTTCCGTTGGCACCCATCGGCGTCCCTCCGCCATCATTCTATCAGGCTATGCAGCAAGTCGTGGGCCATCCGCCGGATATTGGCGGTCGCGCCGGCGCACCAGCGGAGAGGACGATGAACGAGGCGCTTCGGGAAGCATCCAAGGAATTCTTGGTCCGGTACGGTGGCGATGTGTTTCCCAACCTGTTCACGGAAGCCAAGGGCACCATCGTCAAGGACAGCGACGGCCGGGAATACCTCGATTTCACCTCGGGCCAGATGTGCGCCACGATCGGCCACAATCATCCGGCGATCGTCGAGGCGGTTAATCGCGCGGGCAAGAAGGCTTTCCATTTCTTCAGCGGGATGATCCCCGAGGTCGTGGTCGAACTCGCCGCGACCCTTGGCCGTGACTGGCTGCCGGGCGACATCAAGCGGTCGATCTTCGTCAATACCGGCTCCGAGAGCAACGAAGTCGCCTTGCGCATGGCGAAAATGTACACCGGCGGCTACGAGATCCTCGCCTTGGGCGGCTCCTGGCACGGCGTGTCCGGCGGAGCGAGCTCGGTATCCTTCGCGAGCGATCGCAAGAACTACGGCGTGCCGACGCCCGGCGTTTTCCTGATCCCGGAGCCGAACGCCTATCGGCCGTATATCCCCGGCGCGACGGAGGAAGAGGCAGCACTCGCTTGCCTCGAACTCGGGTTGAAGATGTTCGACATGCAGTCGACCGGTCGCGGCGCCGCGATCATCGCCGAACCGATCATCAGCGCCGGTGGGGTCCTGGTGCCGCCGAAGGCGTTCATGCGGGCCCTGCGCAAGGCCGCGGACGACCGCGGCATGCTGCTGATCTTCGACGAGGCGCAGACGGCCTTCGGCCGGATCGGCGTGAAGACCGGATCGGAATTTCACGACGTCGTGCCCGACATCATGACCATATCGAAAACGCTGGGCGGCGGTCTGCCGTTGGCGGCGGCGGCGACCACTGCCAAGATCGAAGACGTCCTTCATGCGAAGGGCTTCACCTTCTACACCAGCCATGTGTCCGACCCCCTCCTGGCGGAGGTGGGCCTGGCGGTGCTCCAGGTCATCGCCAACGAACAGCTCGTCGAGCGGTCCCGCGAAATGGGTGCCTATATGCGCCGGCGCTTCGAGGACATGCAGCAGCGCTACGAGGTCATCGGCGACGTCCGGGGTGCCGGCCTCCTGCTCGGCGTGGAGTTGGTGCAGGACCGCGCGTCCCGAACCCCGGCCCACGAACTGGGGGCGCTGACCACGCGGAAATGCCTCGAAAGAGGATTGAGCATGAATATCCGCCGCCGGCCCGAACGCGGCTCGGTCTGGCGCATCGCGCCGCCGCTCACCGTGTCGATCGAGGAGATCGATCAGGCGGTCGATATTCTCGAGCAATCCCTGCGGGAAAGCCTCGATGAACTGACAGTCCAAAAGGCGTCGTGAACGCGATTACCGAGATGAACGGGACGCGGGTGAATTGCTTGGTCGAACAGGGGCATAAGGCCAGGCGGCCAGCCGGAACTTCATTCCGGCGATAGGCGCGCAGCTATTCCAGGAAATTGCGCCGGCTCCTCAGAAGGCCGGTTTGTCTGTCTTGCCCGGCTCCGGCCCGCGCTCCTTCTTGATCTGCGCGGGGGTGATGGTGCCCTGACGGAAACCGAACTGGCTGATGGTGTAGTTGCCGAGGGCCGCCAGTTCCGCGTCGGTATAGGCACCGGTGAACGGGTGCATGAACATCAGCCCCTGATCGGTGGAGATCTCGGTGCCATGGGTCAGCACCTGGACCAGATTGGTGCCGGCGGGATCGCCCGTCGTATGCGCGCCCTTGAGGGCCGCCCAGGCCCATTGGCGGCCATCGCCATCGGGTAGGTGGCAGCCGGCGCAGGTCTGCGCGAACAGGCGCGGGCCGAGAGGGTTGGTCGAGGCAATCATGGGCGACCCGGGTTGCACCGCCGGCGGGCCGTCCGGCTGGGCGGGGACACCGCGCAGATAGGTCACCATGGCGTGGATGTCCTCGGGCTTCAGGAAGCGAAGGCTGTACTCCACCACCTCCGCCATCGGACCCGAAGCCGGGCCGTGGCCCTCCGCGTAGCCGGTCGAAAGGTATTGCGCCAGCTGCGCGTCGCTCCAACCGCCCAGGCCGCTGGCGTGGTCGGCGGTCAGGTTATAGGCGAGCCAGCCGACCTGCTCCGCCCCGGCGAATTTCTTGTCGCCCTTCAACCCCATCATGACGTTGCGCGGCGTGTGGCATTCGCCGCAATGGCCCAGGGCATCCACGAGGTAGGCACCGCGATTGTACTCGGCGGATTTGCCGGCATCGGGCTCGAAGACGCGGTCCGAATTGTTCAAGAAATTCCAGAAGATCATCGCCCAGCGCTGGCTGAACGGAAAGCTGATCGTGTTCGCCGGCACCGGGTTCCGCACAGGCGCCAGGCTCGACAGATAGGCCTTCACCGCCAGCGCATCCTCCCGCGTCATCTGCGAATAGGACGGATAGGGCATGGCCGGATAGAGGTGCTTGCCATCGCGGGCGACGCCCTCGTGCAGCATGTGGACCCATTCATCGTCGCTATAGGCAGTGATGTCGGTCGCCTGGTGCGGCGTGATATTGGGCGAATAGAGCGTGCCGAACGGCAGTTTGAAGGCGCGGCCGCCGGCGAAGGCCTGGCCGTCGGGAGCGGTGTGGCAGGCCGCGCAATCGGCGGCCCGGGTGACGTATTCGCCACGGGCGATAAGGTCGGCCTGGGCATCGGCCCAGGCCGCGACGGGCGCCGTGCACAGGAGGATGGCGGCGAACAGTGTGCGCATAGGCTTCATGTCTTTCACGCCGGCTGCAATTGGCCGTTGCCGAACGGCAATCGGCGCAATCTTTGTCCGGTCGCAGCAAAGATGGCATTGCCCAGGGCGGGTGCGGCGACGGCCGTGGCGGCCTCGCCGATGCCGCCCGGCTTCTCGCCGTTGCGCAGTTGATAGACCTCGATCTTCGGGGCCTCGTTCATGCGCAAGGTGCGATAGTCGTGGAAGTTGCTCTGATCGACGACACCGGCGGTCAGCGTGATTTCGTTGTACATCGCCGTGCCCAGCCCCAGGATCAGGCCGCCCTCGATCTGGGCGCGCACCGTGTCGGGATTGACGGTCATGCCGCAATCCACGGCGAGCACCGCGCGGCGCAGCAGGATCTCGCCAGGCGGCGAAACCTCCACCTCCATCACGCAGGAGACGTAGCTGCCGAAGGCGAATTGCACGCCGATGCCTCGGCCGGTCCGGGCCGGCAGGGCGCTGCCCCAGCCGGCCTTCTCCGCCGCCAGGTTCAGCACCGCGAGGGCGCGCGGATTCTTCTGCAGCAAGGTCCGCCGGAACGCCACCGGATCCTGCTTGGCCGCCACCGCCAATTCATCGACGAAGCTTTCCACCACGAAGACGTTGTGGGTCGGTCCGACGCCGCGCCACCACCCGGTGCTTACGCCGTCGGACTCATGCCGCACATAGTCGACGAAGGTCGCCGGGATTTCGTAAGGAGTATCGGCGGCACATTCGACCGCATCCGGGTCGAGGCCGTTCTTGAAACCCGGAGGGGCCCACCGCGCCATGACCGATGAACCCGTGACCCGATGCGTCCAACCCACCAGCTTGCCGCCGGCATCCAGCCCGGCGCTGACCCGGTCGTAGTAATACGGCCGGTAATAGTCATGGCGCAGGTCTTCCTCCCGCGTCCAGACCAGCTTCACCGGATAGCTCACCTGCTTGGCTATGGCGGCGGCCACGGCGATGCTGTCGATGTCCAGCCGCCGGCCGAAGGCGCCCCCCATATAGAGGTTGTTGATCGTCACCTTTTCGGGCGGCAGGCCCGTAGCATCCGCCACGGCCTTCTGCGCGCGCACCGGCACCTGGGTCCCGACCCAGATCTCCGCCCGGTCAGGCTGGATGTGCAAGGTACAGTTCAGCGGCTCCATCGGCGAATGCGACAGAAAGGGCAGCTGATAGATAGCCGACAGCTTGGTCGCGGCGGCATTGACCAAGCCGGCGGCATCGCCTTCCTGCTTGGCGATCACGCCCTGCTTCTGCGAGGCCTGATCCATCGCGGCGACCAGCTTGACGAGGGTGACACCGCCATTCGGACCGCCGTCCCAGACCAGGTTCAGCGCCTCCAAACCCTGCTTGGCCGCCCACATATGGTCGCCGATCACAGCCACCGCCTCGTCCCCGGCGCGGATCACATCGTGGACGCCGGGCACGCGTCGGGCGGCCGCTTCGTCCATGTGGAGCAGTTTGCCGCCCTTCACCGGGACGAGCGCCAGGGTGCCGATACGCATGCCCGGAACTTTAGCGTCGATACCGAACACCGCCGTGCCATCGACCTTGGCGGGCGTATCCAGCCGCTTGGCATTGGTGCCGATCAGCTTGAAGTCCGCCGGGTCCTTGAGCTTCACATCCGTCGGCACGGGCTGCTTGGCGGCGTCGCTCGCGACATCGCCATAGCCGAGCGTGCGGCTGCTGGCATCGTGATGCACCACGCCGCGATCGACCCGACAGCCGGTCGGATCGACGCCCCATTTTTTCGCCGCGGCGGCGACCAGCATGATGCGCGCCGTGGCAGCGGCCTGGCGCAGCCGCATCCAGTCGCTGCGGATCGAGGTGGATCCGCCGGTCGCCTGATCGCCCAGCAACGGATCGATGTATTTCGCGATATCCGGCGGGGCGGCCTGGATCTGGATCTGGTCGAGCCCGACCTCCAGTTCCTCGCCCATCAGCATGGCGGCGGCGGTATAGATGCCCTGCCCAACCTCGGTATGCGGCAGGATCAGCGTGATCGTGCCCTTGGAGTCGACGCGCACGAAGGCATTCGGCTCGAAGTCCCCGCTATTCGCCGAGCCAGCGGCGGCACGGGCCAGGCTGGGCAAGCGCAGGCTGAGCATCAGGCCGCCCCCGGCAAGCAGCCCGGCCTTCAGCATCAGACGGCGCGACGGCATGACATGTGTCATCTCGACGCCCTCTCACGCTGCCGCGGTGTGGATGGCGTCGCGAATGCGCACATAGGTGCCGCATCGACAGATATTGCCGGACATGGCGTCGTCGATATCCGCGTCGGTCGGCTTGGGCGTGGTGTTCAGCAGCGCCGTCGCCGACATGATCTGGCCGGGCTGACAATAGCCGCATTGCACGACCTCCTTGTCGAGCCAGGCCTGCTGGACCTTGTGGCCGTTCGGCGTAGCGCCGACGCCCTCGATGGTGATCACCGGCTGGTTGCCAAGCGAGCTTACCGGATATTGGCAGGAGCGCACGGCCTCGCCGCCGACATGCACGGTGCAGGCGCCGCATTGGGCGATGCCGCAGCCGAACTTGGTACCGGTCATGCCCAACACATCGCGCAGGACCCAGAGCAACGGCATCTCGCCCGGGACGTCGACCTGATAGGTCTCGCCGTTAACAAGCAGATTTATCATGGTTTTCTCCCGCGACGCTTGAGGTGCCGGGTCCGGCTGGAGCGGCCAACCCCTGATCGAGGTGGCGTCGGCAACCTGGCAAAATGCGTCGAACGCGACCGCGTCCCACGCTCTCTAGCACCCATATAGGGCGTTTTGGCAAGGAAGCACGCGGCTTCACCGATGCCGGCCGCCAACAGCGCCTCGGTCGTTTCGGATCAGGCATTCCGCCCTCCCCCTTCAATCGCTGAACGAAAATCCCTCGATCACGGCGATGCCAACCTCCTGGGGCCGGTCGGATGAGAGCGTGATCACCCTATCCATCAGCGGCGCGAAACCCTTGGCAACGTGCTTCGATGTGCAGGGAATGATGGTGATGAGCCCCTTCCGGCGGTCGACGCGAAGACATCGGGCGCCTTTCACGAACGCGGTCTCCGATCTGACGCCCGCGGCCTTGTGCAGCGGCGCGGCAAAGCCCTTCCAGTCTTTGGGCCACTTTGCATAGTGCCGTGATAGATCCAGAGCGCGCATCACGGTGGCGCCCAACTCCGAAACGTCGACGTCTGATGCCAGCCTGAAGATGGGTTCGCTGAACAGACACGGATCGCCACCCGCGGAGCCCGCGAGCGGATGTATGAGGTACCGGTCCGGACGCAGGTAGACACTGGCCGACGTCATCGACGACGGGATGAGTCGAAAGCCCAAGAACCTCTGTAAAGTCTTCCGCAGCTTGTGGATCCGCATCGTCACCACGCCAGGCACCCCCGTGGTTGCTGGTCGGCCATCTGTTGGGCTCGTTTTTTCTCGGCGCCCCCAGGCCGTCGTTTTCAGGTCGGGCGACATCGAGGCCTCGGCCAGCCTCCAACGAATACATTTCGGGAAGGATCGTCAACCGTCGGTAGTACTGCGATCAGGAAGCGATGGCGGCGTGAGGCGACGCGGCCTTGGACGGCGTCACGCCGCCCGGCACCAGAGCCGGGGTGCGTTCATCGCCGATCTGACAATGCGGACATCCGACCGGCGTTCCGCGTAGCGACGTCCGAAAACAGAAGATTGGCGTGCCGGGGCCGACGATGATGAGCACTATGTTTACGCTGTGGCCCTATGATCGGCTAGAGTGAGTCGCTGTCGGTCCTGGGCCGAAGCTTCGTCAAACCCGGACCCGCCGGATTGTGGAGCGCTTGGAGGACTAGCCGACTGTCACACAGCGCGCAAAAGGCTTTCGGGATCAGACTCGCCCGTCTTGGCTTCTCGCTGTGAAAAGGTTTGCGGCTGATTTCGTACGTCGTTCCAGGTTTCCTCGGCCTCCTTCAGTTCCCGTTCGGCCTCGACGACGGCACTGTCACGCGTGCGGACGGCCTCATGCTCCAAGCGTCGCCCGTTAAGGTACCCAACAAGCAAGCCGCCTAAGGCACCAATGAGCCCGAAGAGGTGGAATCCTAGAGCGAGCAGGGCGATGCCCCACACGGACGCCCAGCCCCACCAATGTCTGTGCGTCGAGCGCGCTGTATCGAGCTTGGTCGCCGCGTCAAACAGTTCCTGCCGTCAGTAGCGCAGGGCAAGGCTTCCTTCTTCGCGGTCTTTCGCCATCAGCTCTTTGCGGAGTTCGGCATCAGGGACGCTGAAATACAACTCGCGAATACGACGCGTAGTGCGTTCCTGATGGAACTTTTCCTCTGCTTCCTCGATTTCTCTCTACCAGTGCCGCGATGCCGAGCGGGCGCTGTCGGCCATCCGGCTTCGGTATGTACTGCCGCCGTGATGGTTGCGCCCGGTACGCGCCGCGATGGACCCGGCCGCAGAGATCATCGAGGCGCGCCTCGACCCCCTCGCCATAGTCCTGCCATGTCATGCCGTCGATGCCGGGGACCGCTTCCCGCTTCAGCGCGAAAAAGGCGTCCCGGAGCCGATCGATATCGACATGGTGCAGCAACGCCGTGAACCGTTCCTCCTTCCGCAGCCGTGCGGCTGTCCGTACGCGGTCCAGACCGTGGGACGCGCCTGACCGGCTCGGTGTCCGGAGCGTGCCGTCCTGGCCCGCGTTCTCCTCGGCCCCCGCCCTTCGCTCCACCCGCTCCCCGTCCGGTTGCCCGACCGCGTTCGCAAGCTTCACCGCTACTATGGCGGGGTCTGACTTCTCGCCCTCGTGCTTCATCGGCTTCGGCTCGGCGCCTTCCCGATGCGGACCACCGGCATACGCCGATGGCCAAAGGCGAGATCTCCCGGTTTCCGTACGAGGAGCGTGCGCACATGCCAGGGTCTGCGACCACGCAGGGCCGGTCGCCCGCTCGCCGTTCACGCAAGCGACCGTATTGCCTTCCGCAGGGACAATGGCGTCGGCACCCCAGAGGATATTTTCGAGGCTCAATACCTGGCCTATGCGTACCCCTACCGACGCTTCGCCCCCAGCCTCACGACCGACGACGCACGGCTCGGGGCCAATGCGGTTCGCTAAACCTTCATCGTAGTGGACTTCCGCCACCTACTCCTCGCCGGCCTCCCGGCGCACTGTCCCCAGCTTTCCAAGATCGCTGGTCAATGGCGTATACAGCGCCCTATTCCGATCGCTTTCAGAGAGTCGGATACCAAGGCTCGCTGCTTGAAGCTGCTTTGTTCGCCTGGCCACACTCAACGAAGTCAGAATCGTCCACTTCAGCGCCGTGCCGTTGCTGCCGACCGTGACGACAGGTCCTAACTCCGCTTTAGCTAGAGGAACGCGACACCCATTAGACGTTTGCTTGTAGCTGCGGTCTCCATATCGCGTAGTCCCTCCAGACCTTCCGAAATGGCGTTGTAGGCCTTGTTAAACATTTCCACCGCCTGCTCAACTGCGGCCTTCAGCGCGACCAGCGAAGAACGCGGATCAAACAAACCTATGAGCGCGCTCAGGTTGTCGGCGAACTTCAGTATCGCCGGGCCGACGGAGGAAAGATCTCCGTTCGCCAGACCGTTGAAGATATCGTTGGCCCCTTCCCAGGCGCCAATCGCGGCATCGACCTTATGGCCGATAAAAGCGCCAGCGCCTTCGACGAGTATGGATTTCGCCATGGTGAGCGCCTCCAGGCCGACCTCCATAAACATCGTCATCCCCGGACCGATCGCGTCACGGAAGCCTTCCACCTTGATCAGATAGCCGGCGGCAGTAATGGCCAGGCTGGAAGCGACGGAGGCGGGCCCACCGGCGAACGCCTTAGCGAGCGAGCCCCCCATCACAACCCATGTCGCAGAGTTGTCGCTGATCATCTGGCCTGCGCCGCTGGTGGAAAGACTGCCGGTCAGCACGAGAGACGCCGCCGAAGAATTCGCCACTTTTGAAACCATATCCGAAACATTTCCGGTGATCCGGCCCAGTTCGACGGCAACCGAACCGGCGGCGGCTTCAATGAGGCGCTCCCGTTCCGCCGCGCTGAGATTGGCGTTCATATTTGCCGCGCGGACCTTGTTCTCGGCCTCCTGGAGTTCGGGTTGCATGAGTTCGTTGCGGAGCTTCGAATAGCGCTCGCTTGCTTCAGCCGACAAATTGCCGTCCGGCCCGATCTCGCGTCCCATGGCGATCTGCATGCCGGCGAGGACGAGGTCTCGGTTCACCTGATCGTTGGCACCAACCACCCACTGCGCGAAACCGGTTCCACTGCTGCTCGGTGCCGCTATAGCCGTCCGATAAAGTGTGAGCGCGGCGAGAGCGTGCTGCACTTCGGCGCCTTGCTTCACCATGTCGTCAGCCGCCGCAGCGGCGGCTGCGGGGCTCTGATGCTTCAGTGCCTCTGTATACAAGCTTGCATAGCTGGAGACAGACGTCGCCTTTTCGACGAGATCGAGAATCTTCTGGTAGGCCACGCCCTTGGCTGCGTCAGATTGCCCGCTTCGATACACGCTATCGAGCGCCGATATTGTGTCACTGAACGTCGCGCCGCTGGGGACCCGGTCGGCAAGCCGGGTGGAGACGAGCAACTTCAGTTCGTCCTGCGCGGTGGAATTTGGCAATGAGTCGATCTTGTCGATGAGATCGATCAAGGCGCTATCGGGCACCTTACCGTCGAACTGGTCGATCAACCCGCCGATATCGCCCCGATTGACCGCTCCGGCGACGAAAAGCTCCACCAGGGTGGACAGGGCCTCCCCATCGGACGTGGCAAGCGAAAGTTTTTGATTGGCCAGCGTGGTCCTGATATTGCCAAGTGCTTCGGCGATCGAGGCAACCGCGACAACACCCTTGGCGTCCAGGATCTCGTCCAGATGCTTGATCGCTTCCGCGGCGACCGGCGCGCCGCTTTGCGCCGCACCCGCGACAAGCATGGCAAGCGCGCCTGCGACATCGGCCTGCATTGCCGTGGCGATTACGACCGCGGCCGAAGCCGCAGAGGCCGGGTCGACGCGACCGGCGGCGACATCGGTGCCGAGCGAACGCGCGATTTCCGACCCGCCAATCGCGGGCGTCGCCCCCGCCAATTGAGCATAGATTTTTGGATTTTCGGTATCAACGCTCTCCAGCAGGTTGGCCAGCATGGCGCCGAAGCTGCGCTCGGAGAGGGCAGCCGCGTCCCTTAGAACGTCGATCGCCTTGAACGGCGTCATCGCGCCCTCACCGACTTCACGGGCGAGTTCGGCAAATATAGCCCCGGACGCGATCCGCGATTGCAATAGCGGCAAAGCTGCCTGCATGACGTAATTGCTGGCATCGCGCTCGAGCAGCGCGACGAGCACGGCGTCGACGCTGGTGCCGAGTTTTGTCGCCTCGGCAACCAGCTTGTTAAGTTCCGTACCGGCGTTCTCGCGGGCGTTTTCGACGACCTTCAACGCATCTCCGCTCTCGATCCGGGCGAGAAACGCCTCGCCCGCGGCATTCACCATGCCCAACTTGTTCAGCGCGTCCGTAAACGACGCGCTGACGGCGTCCTGGAGCGCCGTCCGTTGGTCTGCGTCCCGAAAATATGGGGCCGTACTTACGCCGGGCAGCAGGCCCTGCTGAATATTCAAATTGGTCATGCCGACGACCGCCGCGATATCAGCCAGGACCGCGGAGGTGCTGGCCTCGCCGGTTTTCACTTCCAGCGCAAGCCCCTGACCCAGCACGTCGCGGCCCGCCGCGCTGGTGATAACCTCAAACGATAGAAGTCCGATGGCGCCTTTTAAATAGGCGGTCAGGGTAGCGTTAGCTGGCTCTGCTGCGCCGCCCGGAATGACGCCCCAGGCCTTTGCCATATCGACAATCAGGTCGAGCTGCGATTCACCGACCATCGCGGCCAGTGCCACAGCGCCACGCAGATCCTCCCGCGCCTGCTCCACCTTGAACACCGTCCATTGCGAGGCAGTGGCAGCGTAAGCCCCAACAGTGATTGTTTTTTCGACGCTTTGACGCTCCGCCGCCCAGTCGAAATTGTCTAGCCCGTGTGACGCGATCCCGCGTAGCGTTGCGCTTTCGGCGTGACCAGCCGGCAGTGCGGCCAAGATCGCGGCCTGTCCGCTGGGCATCTGGTCTCGGAACCATTCCAAAGCGTCGTCGCGCGCGGCCGCCGAGACCGGCGCGTCCGCCAATAGGGCCAACCCGGTCGCCGCTACCAGACGGTCCACGCCGTCCCAGACCGCGCGCATCGCCTGGCGAGCGGGTCCTTGAATATTCCAGTGATCGTTTGTCCTGGACAGGCCTTCGCGGGCAAACGCGTGCTCGGCGATACGTTCGATCTCTGCCATGATTTCGCTGGGCGATTGCCCACCTTCGGTCACCGCGTCCTTCAGCGCCGCGACCCAGCTTGCCTGTGTCGCGGCGTCCCCGGTTAGCATCCTGCCCAATTCGGCGCGCAGCGCGTCGCGATACTGCCATTGCTGCGATGTCGGGGAGAGATCTCTGGTGTTGGTCGAATTGCCCAGATTCTCCAGGACATCGACAAACAGCGATCCGGTGAACACATCGGCCGTCTCGCCAAGCTTCGTGATCAACTCGATGATCTGTGGGGCGTATTTTATGCCGAACATGTCGGCTTCCGCGATCACCGCGCGGGCAATCTGACCAGACGCGACGGAGGCGTGAAATTCATTCCGCAGCTCGTTGATTTGTGCGGCCGTCTCTAGATTTACGCCGACGGCTGAGGCCGTCGCGTCGACAAGCTTCGCCTCACCAAGCTCGGCTGCGATTTTGGACAGCAGGCTCCGGTCGTAATACCCCAGGTTTGCGGCGAACTCGTGCGTTTCGATGGCTGTGAACACCGACCGCGCCACGTCCCTCGCCTCGTCCGCGGTAAGGGCGCCTTTGGCAATGAGCGCCGCGACCGCCGGAGCCGCGGCGTCGTCGATAGTGACGCCGGCCTCCGTGTACACGCGCGCCAGCACGCCGCCGATATCCATGTCGGCCGCGTCGGCAACAATCGCGAGCTTCTGCAATATCTGTGAGAGACCCAGGTTGCTCTGCACCTGCGCGGCCGCGGCGATCAGCGGCGACGGGACGACGCCGAGTTCGTTCCGGAGTTCCGCGAGCAGCAGCGCGCTGTCCGGTGCGCCGGCCTCGATCAACGCGGCAGCAAGTTCCGCCTGCCGCAGAGCAACGACGCCGGCCGGTGTTCCCGAACCCAAATCCGCGACAATCTGGTCGGCTTCCGTAGCTTCCAGACGGCCTGCCAGAACCGCGCCGACCAGGTCGTCGACAGCCGTCCCGCTATAGATTGCGCTTGCCATGGGCCCGGCCAGCATGCTGGCCATCCGGCCTTCGGCCGCGACTTTCGTATTCAAGCTCTCTTTGACCTCCACCATCAGGGCGAGGACCATGCCGGGCATATCGGCGACGCCGCGAATCACCGCCATGACGTCGGCGGACCGCCCGATCGTGGTGCGCAGCAAGGGCATGATTGCGTCGCCGAGCGCCTCCGCCCCAGCGGCGCTTAGGCCTTTGAGCACCGAGCAAGCCGCCGTGAGCTCACTTGCAGTGTTCACCTTCAACGCCAAGGCCTCGCCGACGCGGGTCAGGACGTTGGCAATCACGGCATCCGGGAATTCAGAGATCGGCAGCGTGTTATCGGCAATAAGCATCGCCGCGGCGAGTTTCGCGTCGGTGAGATCGAGCGTGCCGTCCGCGGCCTCTTTGCTGAGCGCCGCGAAGACGGCGTTTGGTATCAACGCGCTGAACGCTGCTTTCGCGTCGCCGGCTTCAGCCGCGATCGCTTTGAGCAGGGGCTCGAAGGTCGATGGCTGATCGGTCCCAGCGTCATACTGATTCATCAGTGCCGTCACCATGCCGGCCGGCGTGACGACACCTTCGTCCAGAAGGCGGCCGATGACGGTCGGGTTCGGATCAGTGGAAAGCGCGGTCACAAATGCTTCCTTGAGGAAGCCGGAGGTCTCATTGCTGGCCGGCAGCGCGAGCAGGCAGTCGACCATCAGCCACGCGGCGCCTTCGCCGAACGTCCCTTGCAACGCCTCATTCGCCCACGCGATCTGCGCACTCAGATCGCCCCCAGCGGCCACGGTGTCGACCAGGACGCACGCGAAAAATGCAGGTAACCCGCCTGGTATCGCTGTCGCACGATCCAGAAATATCTCTGGGACAACCGGCGCGACATCGAGGCCGTCAAGTTCCAAAGACTGGCTCGCATAGGCATCAGCCAGAGCATTCGCATCCGCCGGAAGTGCGGCGGCATCCGCGACCAGGCGCTCAACCATCGCCTGACGCGCGGCCTGCATGGCCGGCTCGCCGTAAAGCGCCATGTCGCCGGATTGCACCCAGGCCGACATCTGCCGATAGGTCTCAAGCGTTGCCTCGCGGCTTCCACTTTCGCTCAACTCAACAAAGGCGTCGCCGAATTGTTCTGTGGTGATGACGCCCTCGGCGAGCAAGACCCCGGTTTGATTGTCGGGCCGTGCCATGATCTCGATGAGATGACCTGTAAAATCGGCACGCAGGCCGCTTGCGGCCTCGGCACGACCAGCGGCTTCGAACGCCTCAACTGCAGCGTTCAACAGCTCCAGCCCCGCCCGAGGCTCGGTTTCGCTCAGCGTAGCCGCCAGCACCGACAGCTTGTCGGGTTGGAACTCCGGCGAGTCGAGCAGATCGTAAAGTGCTGCGGTCGGCGGCCCCGAATCGCCGTCCGCGAACCTATCCAACAGCGCCGTCGAGATCTGCCCGATCTCCCGCGCGTGGGTAGCGGGGTCCAGTTGGCTCAGCACGTCGCGGAAAGTGCCCAGCGCACCGTCGAGCTTCCCGTCAGCGATGTCCCCCGCAAGGGCGGCCACCCGTGTACCATCCGCTGGACTAGCATCAGCGGCGTCGTTCGTACTTTGTACCGTGTGACTGAATTGGAGCTGGTCGACATCGACCAGCCCCGGAAGCTCGGCTTCCCCTTCCGCCGCCGCGCCGTCGGCGACCTGGCTGATCAGTCCCGCATCCGACATGTCGCTGATCCGAGCCTGGTCGGAATTAGCCAACCCGCCCGCCACTCCATCGAGTTCATCGAGTGACATCGGTGTCGGCGCGGCAACGACGCGACTGGTATGATTCGGATTCGGCATGACGAACACCTTTCAGGTGAGTTGGCGCAGAGCGAGTTGAGCGAAAAGCCCGTTTTTAGCGATCAGTTCGGCGTAGGTGCCGGTTTCAGCAACACGCCCTTTATTGAGCACGACGATCCGGTCCGCGCGCTTGATGGTCGACAGCCGGTGCGCGATAACGATCCGCGTCGCTGCCAGATCGGCCAGGTTTTCCGCCACCTGGGCCTGCGCATGATTGTCCAGCGCACTGGTCGCCTCATCGAACAGCAGTAAAGCAGGATGCTTGACGATGGCCCGCGCGATTGCGAGGCGTTGCACCTGCCCGCCGCTGAAATTGCGCCCACCATCGGTGACGACCGTGTCGAGCCCCATGGGGAGGGCGGCGATCTCGTTTTCTATCCCCGCGAGCCGGACCGCATCCCAGACCGCGCTCCGCGTCGCATCCGTCGTGCCGCGAATATTCTCAAATATCGTGCCGGCGGTCAGGCGAATCCGCTGCATCACGACGCCGATCTGCCGACGAACCTCTTGCGCATCCAGCCCGCGAAGATCGCTGCCGTCATAGATCACGGCGCCGGCCTGCGGCGTTTCGAGGCCAAGCAGCAGGCGCAAAAGCGTTGACTTGCCACTGCCGGTCGGACCGACGATCGCCACGAACTCACCCGCCTCGACCTTGAACGACACGCCCGAGAGAACGGCCTCGAGTTCGTTCGGATAGCGGAAGACGAGATTGCTGACTTCGACGCGGCCGGACAGGGTCCCTGGGCTGGATTTGGTGGCCGGACGTTCGGGGACCTGGTCGAGTATGGGCCGCGAGTAGGGGGCCATCGACAACTGGAAGGAAAGCTGCAGCCAGGACTGCGCCAAGCCGACCGACATGCTGACGGCAGTGGAAAAGGCGGCGATGAAGCCCATGAAACCACCAATGGCCATCGGCTCCGACGACATCGCCGCGACCACGAGAAACACGATCGCTGTCGCGATTGTTGTGAAGGCCCCAGCGAAAGCGTTGAAGCCGTTGGCGACTTCGCGGGATCGAATCAACTTGGCACGCAGGCGGGAGAACCGGTCGGCCCAGCCGATAAACGCGCGGTCCTCGGCACCAGCGGCACGGATATGCGCCACGCCGAGCGCAAGCTCCAACGCGAACGAGGTCACCAGCCCCAAACTGCGCTCACCGCCTTTGAAAGCTTGGTCCTGCAGGAACGCGGCAAGCAATGTCACCAAAGCAAGCAGCAACAACAAGCCAAGCGCCGCCAGCGCGGCCATCGGGCTGTACCAGAACATCATCGCGAAGTTGCCGATCAACATCCCCAGAGTCCGCAGCGAACCCTGCACAATGCCGAAGACCGCGCCATGCAGCCCCTCCAGCGCGATGACCCGCCCGGTGAAATCAGCCGCGGCGTAATTGGCGATGGCCGGCATCGGCATACGCAGAACGCGCTCCCACAGCGCAGCCTTGAGCCGCACCATCAATCGCTGGCGCACGCGCAGGCTCGAGATCGAGCCGGCATAGGCAAATATACCGCCCAGCAGCGCCAGCACCGCGAGCACCGCGCCGACATGCCAAATGAGCGTTCCGAAATGCCCTGGCACCAACAGACCGAAGAGAATTTCCGTCGCCATCGGCGGTGCCATGCCGATCAGGCCGCCCGCGACAACCGACACGAGAAACCCAATCAGGTCGCGCAACGAGTCCCAGTGCCCAAAGAGCAGAAGCTCCCGCAATCCCAACTTGGTGTCGGGCAGCGGGCGGTAGAGGAACACCGCCTCATTCTGAAGTGTGCCGGCGACTGCTGCATCGACGGGACGACGCGAACCGTCGCTGGGGTCGACAAGGATCAGCCCGCCGCGGCTCGCCAACAGGGCAACCGGCGCGCCCGTCTGCCCGCGAAAGCCGATCAGCCCGCCGCCGAGATCGCCCTGCCACCACCCGTCGGTCAAGGCGACACGGCGGCCCAACAACGCCGATGCCCTCAAGATGGCATCCAATGACGCCTCGGTACCTGCGGTCGCCTCTCGGATCGACGTCGGCAGGCGTGCCTTCACGCCGATTTGCCGTGCGACTGCGTGCACCGCGGTCAGGAGGGTCTGGTTGGCGTCCGGCGCGGCCGTATCCTCGGGGGTCACACCCGACAGCGCCAGGAGGTCGTTGACGATCCGGTTGCGCTCGGTATCAAGCCTGGCCGTGCGGGCGCGCACGCGCCGTGTTTCGGCCTGGGATAACATCTTCAGGCCGGTGTCCGCGACCGCCAAGCAGAAATGCGTATAGACGTCGAGTATCCGCGACAGTTCTCCGCCTGCAATCAGATCGGCGAGGTCCACCGCGCGCAGTTCCGTGTGCTCAACCGCGGTGACCCAGACCCCGGGCGGGAACGGCAATAGCTCGACACCGAATTGCGCAGTCTCGGCGCCGCCGAGCACCTGCAAATTGCCTCGCGCTATCCGATACCAAAACATCTGGCGTGCCGTATCGAGCGTCTCGCCGGCGGACAGAGATACTCCGCCGTTCGCAGCCGGCCTTTGACGAGACGGACGGATCTTAAACAATCTCGCCACGCCACCGCCCAACGCGACGACCAGCGCCGCCGCCGCGGGAAGTGCCAGCGCACCCTCCGTCGGGCTCGCCGCGGCCCGCCAAAACGCAGCGGACTCGAACTCGCTGATCTTGCCGCCTGAGTCCGGTTCGACGACGAAGCGAAGGCCCGCCCATGCCGGCACGGCCGGCGGCAGCAAGCATGGTGCGGTCATGGTGGCAATGTGGCGCCACCGTTCTACCGCGGCACCATCATCGGCCTCACGCACGACAAAGATCTGTGCTGTTCCGGCCTCAAGCAGACGCACCGGCGCGGGCGATCCGGTCAGTCGTATGGGATCCGCGGCGATGGTGGTGAGGATGTGGTCCATCAGTCGCCCACCAGTCGGCTGTAGTGGCCGCCCATCGCCATCAATGCCTCATGCCGGCCGCGTTCGACGACGCGTCCTTGGTCGAGGACGATGATCTCGTCGGCATCGCGCACAGTACTCAGCCGATGCGCTACGAGAACCATGGTGCAGCCAAGCTCGCGCAATCGCGCCATCAGTGTGCGCTCGGAAATCTCGTCGAACGCGCTCGTCGCCTCGTCAAGGATGAGCACAGCCGGATCCGCCGCGATCGCCCGTGCGATTTCGATTTGCGCCCGCTGTCCGCCGCTTAGGTTGCCGCCGCCTTCGGTGATCCGCGAATCGTATGCGCCGGGGCGGCCGAGAATGAAATCCTGAATACCGGCGATGCGAGCCGCCGCCGCGATCCGCTCCTCCGTATAAGTCGGGTCCCACATCGCGATATTGTCGCGCACGGTTCCTTCGAACAAATGCGGTGTCTGGCCCACCATCGCGATACCGCCGCGCAGATGGTCGTGGCTGAGAGCGGGCAATGGAATGCCGTCGAGCAGGATCGCTCCCGTTCGCGGTGCTTCCATGCCGGCGAGAAGCTGCGCCAGCGTACTCTTGCCGCTGCCCGAAGCCCCGACGATAGCCAGCGAACCGCCCGGCGGGATCGATAGCGAGACATCGGCCACGACCGGCGGATCCACCGGGCTGAAACCGAAACTGACGCCAGCCGCTTCGACGGCTCCGATCGCAGCACCGTTCTCCTTCGCTCCGGCTTTTGTTGCGTTGTTCCCACGCCCATATTCGGCGGCCGGCGCGTGGGTCAGCACGTCGTCGATCTGTGCAAGGGCGCCTTGTGCCGCCTGGATCTGATGCGCACCGGTGGCGAGCTGGCCAAGGGGGGCGAAGAACCCGGCGAGCAACGCCTGGAACGCCACCATGATACCGATGCTGACCTTGCCGTTGATCACCTGCCAGGCTCCGATGCACAGGACGCAAGCGGTCGCGATGCCGATCAGAACCTGCTGCGCGGTCTGTAGTACCGCGCGCTCAACCTCGAGTGGCGCGAACACGGCCTGTTCCTGCGAATGCAGATTCAAAATCCGCTCGATGAGCAGCGGCTCCGCGCCGTTGGCACGCAGTTCCTCGAGGCTAGCGATGCCCTGCGTGGCGACCCCGGCGATGCGCGTGCGCACGACGGTCAGCGCGACGTTTCGCTCGGATGTCCGTCGATTGGTGACCTGCAACAACAGCAGGTTCAGCATTCCGAGGCCCAGCGCCAGTCCGCCCAGCAACGGATCGTAGCCGAGCATGATTAGGGCGAAAAAGAACAGCGACGGCAAGGCGAGCGCCGTGGAACCAAGCTGCCCCGTCAGCAGACCGGCGAGCGAATCACCGCTCGGCAGGCGGGCTGCAACCTCCGAGGCGCTGCGCTGCGCGAAAAACGCCAACGGAAGCCGTAGGATGCGATTAATCATCAGCGCGCCGGTTTCGACGGCAAGCTTGGTTTCAAGTCGCAGCAGCAGCCGCTGCTGCAGATAGGTCAGCAGCCATTGCAGCAACCCCGCGGCAATCATCCCGATCACCAGCGGCTGCAGCCATGAATCGTACCTTTTGACGAGATAGTCATCGACGAAGATGCGGCTGAAGGTCGGGACCAGCAGCCCCGGCAAAAGCAGAACCAGCCCCAGCATGCCTAAAAATGCCAGTTCCGAGCGCGAACCGGCGAGGCGCCGCCCCAAGGCCCGCCACAGGTTCAGCTTGACACCCCCCGGCTTGAAGCTGGCCGTTGGAGCGAGAACAAGGACGGTTCCACTGTAGTCGCGGGCAAACTCCGCCCAGGGCAGAAGACGGCGGCCGACAGCGGGGTCGTTTATCCGCACATCCTTCGCGCCGATCTCGTCAACGACGATAAAATGATTGTTCATCCAATGGACGATGAAAGGTGCGAGCAGGCCGCGCAACCGGTCGGCCGGTAGTCGGTAACCGTCGGCCCGTAATCCCGCGTCACGGGCGGCACGAACGATATTGCTGGCACGGCTGCCGTTGCGCGACACGCCGCAGGCGACACGCATTTCCTCCAGCGGAACCCATCTGTCGTAGTGGCCTAGGACACTTGCCAGGCATGCGGCGCCGCATTCCGCCGCGCCAAGCTGAGGGATGATCGGCGTGGCGCGGGCCATGGACTCAATTGTCTCGCAGCAAGCGCGCAAGCGGCGGGATGATGACGCCAAGCAGACGCCGATCGCGGACGACGATCTCGGAATTCGCCATGGTCCCTCCCGTTAACCGCAAATCCGGGCCTTTGGTCGATGACCAGGCATAGCCGCTCTTGGTCGACGGATCGGCTTCCAGTTCAATTGTGACCATGAATGGCGCGCCATTGGCCGCTAGTGTCTTGACCACCTGATCGTTCTTCAAAATATGCATCATCCCGGCCGTCGTCGCCGGTGTTTCTGCCACGCTTCGGACCTTGCCGTGGATCATGCCGAATTCGGCCTGCTCGACCGACGAGGGCGATATCAGCACAGGCTCTCCAACCTTGACGTTCTTGCCTTCGGTCTGCGGCACATAAACGAGCGCGTAAAGCGGTCCGGTGGTGGGGTCGTCATCATCGTCCCGCAGAAGCGTCAGCAACGGGGAGCCTATTTCCACGAAATTTCCCGCCGACGCCTTCATTTCGACGACGCGACCGCCATGGACGCTTCGTATCTCAGTTTCAGCGGTCAGCAATTTGCGCAGCTCCGCCGTTTCCGTCTCAAGCTGCGCGATCTGATCCGTCACACCAGTCAGCTCGCGTTCCTGCTGCAGCAGCTGGAGATTTGATGCCGAGAAAATACCGGCGATTTCCGCCTTGGCCGCGCCGATGGCGATTTCGACCTCATGCATCTTCGTTTCGCTTGCGAGCACGGCCTCCAGCGTAGTGATGCCGCGACCGGAAAGGTCGTTCAGGTTCGCGTTCCGTTTGCGTAGAACTGTAAGCTCGGCGGAGAGCAAAGCGACGCGCTGCGCCGCCGCTTGCTGGCGGACGGTATCGGCATCTCGCTGAGAATCGACTAAGCGATTGTTGAGATCGACATGACGCTTCAGCCGCTCACGCGCCTCGCGCAGCATGGCTTCTTTGGTAGCGAGCTGCATTTGCAGGTCAGGCCGGTCGATCCGCGCGATGAGATCGCCGGATTTGACGTTCGCTCCCTCACCGACAAACAATTCAGCGATCGACCCGCGGCTCGGCACTGTAATCTCGGCCATGCCATGCGCGCTCAAAAGCATGCCCTGGCCTTTGACGACGATCGGCACATCGAGCAACGCCGCCCAAATCACAGCGACCAGCAATGCCACCGTGACCGCCGCGAGTTGCAGCCAACCCGCCGTTTTGACGATCTGCATAGGCCGTCCAAAAACCTCGGACGGCGCCGGCACTCGATCCGCTTCCGCGTCCGCGGAAGCGGGTACCAAGGCGAGGTGCCGCCTTGGTCGGATGGTTTCCGCGAACGGCCCTAAAAATATTCTTGTAAACATGGTCCGTCGCTCTACCAGATTATGGGGTATCCAGTCGATTCCTTCGCGACCGGACCAGAAATTTTTCTACATGTTTAATGTAAGACAGCATATTTGTTATTTGAGTAAACATCTCGCGTAAGAGTCCCTTTTTTCGGCAGGCTGCGGAAAAACCCTCGCGTGTTTTGGTGGAGCGTGATTCGCTATCCTTGTTCCTTTGGGGTGGGGGATCGGGATGCGCGGGTCTGATGATCGAAGCGGGGGTCTTTTCAGTTACATGGGCTGTGAGGCTCGGGTTCCGGCATGCAGGCGATCTGGGATGTCGCAGTCTTCACGAAGAGCCGCGAGCGCCGGCTGGCCGGCGAGATCGCGGCGCAATTCATGGCGGCGGTGCTGAACCAGGTCCGGATCAAGGCGCTGCTGTCGGACGAGCTTCTTGCGATCAAGTGATCGATTTGACCGTCGACACAGACCTATTCACCGGACCCACGGGTTGAACGAGATGGCTAGCATTATCCGCACTGACTGGGTCGCGCCCGATGCAGTCACGCAATTAGCGTCCAAGAGCGTCGATCGATGCATGTCTATATCCACAATGATTTTGTGGGTAATTTTGTGGGTTTGAAACCAAACCACGGAATCATCGCATTGAAATAATTCACAAAAATAGGAAGATCTGGCGGAGGGAGCGAGATTCGAACTCGATGGGCAACCTGCCGACACTGCCGGTCGCACATATCATCACCAAGATCGTTCGCGCCTGCCTCTGGTCGCACTGACTCTAGAGCGTCGTAACGACGCCGTAGCGTTAACTAGATCCGACCTTCTTTAAAACTATGGGCCAGCCAAGTGTCGCGCGAGCGGTCTCTTACCGATGTGGCTCGTAAAACGTCTGTGCAAATCCACCGATATCTCGGGCTGCGTTTTCCGTGCAATTTCCGTACGGCATCCGAAGTGCCGTGGCAGAATCACCCTAAGCCTTTGAAAAGATTGGCGTCCCCAACGGGATTCGAACCCGTGTTACCGCCGTGAAAGGGCGGTGTCCTAGGCCTCTAGACGATGGGGACCGCTTGGGCGTGAACGGCATGGGGAATACAGGGCCGTCGGCGGCAAATCAAGGAGGATCGGGCAGTACGGGGCGATGAGCTGCAATGCGGCGGGCCGACCCCTGCCCCAGCCTTCTAAAAACCACTCCCAAAAACCACTACGGGAGGGCGGACTCCACGGCGATCACCGGGGCGGCGTCATCGATCACCAGTTGGACCGCCGTACGGCCCTGCCAGGTATCGGTGCGCAAATGCCCCGCGATATGCATCGGCAGGCCGCCGGCGCGCAGCAGGGCCACGCCGAGTTCGCTGTCCAAGGCGCGGAATGCGATCGCCTTCACCCGGTCGCCGCCCGCTGGGCTCGCCAGGATGCAGCGCACATGGTTCTGCCCCACCACGTCCGCCTTGAGGATGCGCATCTGGGGCAGCACGAAACGCGGCTCGGCATTGCCGGCGCCGAACGGGCCGAGGCCGGCCAGCGTCTCGACCAGTTCCGGGGTCGCCGCGGCCGGGCTGAGCGCGCCATCGACGCCCAGTTCGGGCACCAGGCCGAGATCGGCGGGCTGCTGCCCATCGCCGAGCGCCTCCGCGTCGAACCGCCCGGTCAGGAAACTCTCCAATGCCGTCATCTGGTCGATCGCGACGCTGAACCCCGCCGCCATGCGGTGGCCGCCGCCGGCCAGCGCCAAACCGGCCTGGCGGGCGGCGATGATCGCGGCACCGAGATCGATGCCGGGCACCGACCGGCCGGAGCCCTTGCCGATGCCGTTCTCGATCGCGACGACGCAGGCCGGGCGATTGAACCGCTCCTTCAAGCGGCCGGCGACGATGCCGATGACGCCGGGATGCCACCCCTCACCCGCGGCGAAGATCATCGAGGGCGGCGTGCCGCCGCGCGCCGCCATCGCCTGTTCCACCGCCTCGATCGCCTGGGCCAGCACCTCGGCCTCGATCGACCGGCGATCGGCGTTGAACGCCTCGAGCGTCGCCGCCAGCGCCGCCGCCTCCAACGGATCGGTGGTCGCCAGCAACCGGCTGCCGAGATCCGCCCGGCCGACGCGGCCGCCGGCATTGACCCGTGGCCCCAGCACATAGCCCAGATGATAGGCGTCGAGGCGCTCCGACACCGCCGCCGCGTCGGCGAGTGCTGCCAGCCCCGGATTGCGCCGCGCCGCCATCACCTTGATGCCCTGGGCGACAAGCGCGCGGTTGAGCCCGGTCAGCGGCACCACGTCGCAGACCGTGCCCAGCGCCACCAAATCGAGCCATTGCAGCAGGTCGGGCCCGGTACCTTGCCCAGTACCTTGCCTGGCACCTTGCACCCCATCGGCCATGTACCAGCCGGCGCGGCGCAGCGCCCGGTTGACCGCGACGACCAGCAGGAAGGTGACCCCGACGGCGGCGAGCGTGCCGAGGCTGCCATCCTCGTCCAGCCGGTTCGGATTGACGACCGCCAGGACGGGTGGCAGCGACGGTTCGGCCGCGTGGTGGTCGACCACGATGATGTCGAGCCCCGCGGCCACCGCCTCGGCCAGCGGCACGTGGGCGGTGGTGCCGCAATCCACCGTGACGACGACCCCCGCCCCGGCCTGCCGCAGCGCCAGCAAGGCCGGCAGGTTCGGACCATAGCCCTCCAGCCGGCGATCGGGGATATGCAGTAGGGTCGGCGCGCCGACAGCCGCGAGAAAGCGCAGCAGCAAGGCCGAGGAGGTGGCGCCATCGACGTCGTAATCGCCGAACACGCCAATCGTCTCGCCGGTTTGGATAGCCCGGGCAAGGCGCTCGGCCGCCACATCCATATCGGCGAGGCTGCTGGGGTCCGGCAGAAAATCGCGCAGGGTCGGCGCCAGATGCCGCTCGACCGCATCCGGCTCGATGCCGCGTCCGGCCAGCACCCGACCGACCACCTCGGGCAGGCCAAGCCGCTGGGCGATGGCGAGGCCGATGCGCGCATCGCCCTGCCGCTCTCGCCAGCGCTTTCCCGTGACCGACCGCTCGACGCCCAGAAATGCCGGCGACGGCCGATCTGCCAATTCCGTCAGCGGCGGCATGACGGTTGCCAACATCAACAAACTTCCCCTCTCCGCCCTGGGGGCGGAGAGGAATGGTTTTGGCCTTGAGCCACTACTTACTTCGAGGTGACGAAGGCGCCCGGCTTGCGCTCCAGATTGTGGTGCGCCTCGATGATCCGGACGGTACCGCTCTTGGAGCGCATCACCATCGAGTAGGTCACGGCGCCGCCGGGGACGCGCCGGATGCCCTGCAGCATAGTGCCGCCGGTGACGCCGGTCGCCGCGAACATCACATCGCCCGAGGCCAGGTCCATCAGCCCATATTTCCGGTTGAGGTCGGTCACGCCCCAACGGGCCGCGCGCGCCTTTTCGTCTGCGTTGCGGAACAGCAACCGACCCTGCATCTGGCCGCCGATGCAGCGCAGCGCCGCCGCCGCCAGCACGCCTTCCGGTGCGCCACCCGAGCCCATATAGATGTCGACACCGCTATCGGCGCGGCTGGTCGCGATGACGCCGCTGACATCGCCGTCCGAGATCAGCATGATGCGGGCACCGGTCGCGCGCACGGTCTCGATCAGCTCCGCGTGGCGCGGCCGATCCAGAATGCAGACGACCAGATCCTCGATAGCCGTCTGCTTGGCCTTGGCCAGCGCCTTCAGATTCTCCAGGGGCGTCTGGTCCAGATCGACCAGGCCGTCCGGCAAGCCGGCGCCGACGGCGATCTTGTCCATGTAGACGTCGGGGGCGTTCAAGAAGCCGCCCTGATCCGCCATGGCGATGACCGCCAGCGCGTTGAGGCCGCCCTTGGCGGTGATCGTGGTGCCTTCCAGCGGATCGAGCGCGATGTCGATCTTGGGGCCCGAACCGCTGCCGACCTTTTCGCCGATATACAGCATCGGCGCTTCGTCGCGCTCGCCCTCGCCGATCACCACCGTGCCATCGATATCGAGGCCGTTCAGCGCATTACGCATCGCATCCACGGCGGCCTGATCGGCCGCCATCTCGTCGCCACGACCCATGAGGCGCGACGCGGCGAGCGCCGCGGCCTCGGTCACGCGGACCGCTTCGAGCGCCAAATTGCGGTCCATCATCAGAGTATCGGCCATCGGTGTTCCTCATCGCTTGAAGCGTGTTGCAGTATCCCGCCAGAGGCGGGAAAGTTGAAGGGCTCCCCTTCGAGTTTCTGTTTCAGGTTTCTATACGGATCATTCGTGGCGGTTCTGTCATCGCGGCCAGCAGGGCAATTTCGCCCAGCGCCCGGCGCATGGCTTGTTCCTCGCCCGGATGGGTCGTCAGCACCACCGGCACCGTACCGCCGGGCGCGCGACCCCGCTGCAACATCGCCTCCATCGAGATCCGCTCGTTACGCAGCGCTGCGGCCACATCGGCGATCACCCCCGGCTGATCCTGCACCATCAGCCTAATATAACACCCCCCGAGATGATGCTCCATCCCGACCGAACGCGATGCGTCGCCGGTCGGTGCATCCGCCAGTTGTGCCGCGTGACCGCGACCCGATGCGATGTCGATGAGATCGGCGACCACGGCGGAAGCGGTCGGCCCCGCGCCGGCGCCGCGTCCCTGCAGCACGACTCGGCCGACGACGTCGCCCTCGACCACGACCGCGTTGAACACCCCATCGACCGCCGCCAGCGGGTTCGACGACGGCACCATGCAGGGATGCACGCGCTGCTCGATCCCCTGGGGCGTGCGGCGCGCCAACCCCAATAGCTTGATACGATAGCCCAATTCATCGGCATAGGCGATGTCGAGCGCCGAGATATGCCGGATACCCTCGACATAGACGGCCTTGAGATCGACCGGCGTGCCGAAGGCCACCCCCGCCAGGATCGCCAGCTTGTGTGCCGCGTCGATGCCGTCGATATCCAGCCCGGGATCCGCCTCGGCGTAACCCAGCTGCTGCGCCTCGGCCAGGATATCGCCGAAATCGCGCTGGGTCTGCTGCATGGCACTCAACACATAGTTGCAGGTACCATTGAGAATGCCGTAGACGCGGGTCACCCGATTTGCCGCGAGCCCTTCGCGCAACGCCTTGATGATCGGAATGCCGCCGGCCACCGCAGCCTCGAAGCCCAGCGGCACGCGACGCGCCCGGCTAAGCCGGCCGATCGCCGTGCCGTGATGCGCCAGCAAGGCCTTGTTGGCCGTGACCACGGGCTTGCCTTGCCCCAACGCCGCTTCGACCAGCGCGCGCGCCACGCCGTCCTCGCCGCCGACCAATTCGACCACAACATCGACCGCCGGATGGGTCACGAGGTCCAGCGGATTGTCCACCCAGAGGCAGCCGGCGAGATCGATCCCCCGGTCCCGGCCACGATCCCGCGCCGAAATCGCGGTCACGCGGAGCGGCCGCCCCGCGGCGCGCTCGATAAGGTCCGCGTTATCGCGCAGCAGCCGGAACGTGCCGGCGCCGACGGTACCAAGACCGGCAATGCCGATGCGGAGCGGAGTTGTCATGGCGTCGCGGGGTGCCTCGCTCATGGCTTAGAGAACAACAATATGACTCCGGGGATGGTGGGACTTAGTGGACGATGACGATGTCGGCGCGATCGGGCTGCCCACCGGCCTGTCCAGAACCGGCCTGTCCAGCACCGCCTTGTCCAGCACCGGCCTGGCCGCTCCCGGGGGACGCCGCCGCCTCGGTTTGGATGAGGGTGGCCGGGATGCCGGCTTTGATCAACTGCTGCTTGACCGCCTCGGCGCGGCTTATCGCCGCCTGATAAATGCTCAGGGCCGCGGTCGAATCGGCTGGCCCGGGCGGCAGGCTGGCATATCCCACGACATGAACGATCCCACCAAGCTGACGCAGTTGCCCGGGGACGGTTTGCAGCTTCGCGGTCTCGAAAGGCGATAGCGACGATGTCTGCGGCGCGAACATCACCTGGGTGACCGGCGTCGTCACGGCGCCCTTGCCGCCGACATTGACCTGCGGCGGCGGTGCCGCGTTCGGCGGCGTCGACATCGCGGGTGTCGGCGGCGCGGCGCGCGGCGCCAGCGCTTCCTGTGGCGATGGGGTGGGTGTGCCTGAGGTTTGGTTGGGCGCCCCCGCCTGGTTGCCCTGGGCTTGGTCGGCTGCCCCGGCTGGCGGTTGGCCGATCGTCGGGCTGGGCGTCACCACCGGAACGGGTGCCATGACCGGCGGCGGCGGCGGCTCGCGCGGGGCTTCAGGGACCGGTACGCTGCGCGCGGTCGGCGGCGTCAGCGACGCCTCGCGGGAGGCGGGAGACGGAGCCGCATCCTCGCCGGCTTGCGCATCGCCGGTCGGCGCGTTGGCGGGCGGCGCGTTGGCGGGCGGCGCGCTGGCGGCAGGCGCGTTGGCCGGTGTCGCACTGGCCGGTGTCGCACTGGCGGGCGGCGTGTCCGCCGCCGGTGTCGCACTATCACCCGGCGACGTGGCCGCGGGGGCTTTGGTCCCCGGGGATTTGCCGCCAGGGGATTTGCCCGATGCATCCGGCGGCCGGGGAGCGGCCACCGTATCGACCGTCCCGGCACGCAATTGTTCGTCCGAATACCGGGCATGGGTCCGATCGGCCACCAGACTGTCGGACAGCGCCTTGCGCTCGGCCTCGGTCAACCCAAAGGTCGGCGGCGGCGGAACACTGGCGAGGTTCGGGAACGGCTGATCGGAACCGGCGGCCAGGTTCTTGGTGTTCGGCGCATCGGGCGGCGGATCGTTCTTCGAAGCGCCGGTCAGGTCGCGATACGCGTCGAATGGGTTGAGCGAGCTGCAGCCGGCGACCAGGATAACCGTTCCGACCGCCAGCAACCGTGCCGGCAACCGGATAGCACCGCGCGGTGCCGCCAGCCTTTCCGCTTCCGCCTTCTGCGCCATGAAGCCCCCTGGTACCGTCCTCGCCCGCGGTTCATACTGCGAGTGCGTCGATCCTCTTAGAGTGCCGGCGTGCGGTTATCAAGCGCAGCCGGTGGCGAGGTGAAGTGCGCGGGCTCAAGCGGAACTTCCATCCGCGAAGGATAAGAAACGAGCGTGAGGAGCCAGACCACGATGTCGAACCTGCATATCTCGCCGGATCCCCCTCCAGCGGCCACCCCACCCGACCCGGTCGATCTCACCCAGGCGGTCACCTCGATCGCCGAGCGCAGTCAGCGTCTGGTCAGCGAGTTCCTGGCGCGCCAGGCCGCCGAACCCGGTCCGGTCGATCCCGACCCCTTCAACATCGGCGGCGCCTTCCTGGAAATGACCGCCAAGCTGATGACCGATCCGGCGGCGTTGATGCAGGCCCAGATGTCGCTGTGGAACGACTATATGCGCCTCTGGCAGCGGACGACCCAGCGGATGCTGGGCGGCGGCGACGGCGCCGAACCGGTGATCGCCGCGCCGAAGGGCGATCGCCGCTTCAGGGATGCTGCCTGGGAAGACCACGCGCTGTTCGACTACATCAAGCAGAGCTACCTGCTGAGCGCCCGCTGGATGCAGCAAACGGTGCACGGCGTTCAAGGCCTGGACGACAAGACCGCGCGCAAGGTGGAGTTCTATACGCGCCAATTCGTCGATGCGATCGCGCCGTCGAATTTCGTGCTGACCAATCCCGAGGTGTTGCGCAAGACGATCGAGAGCGGCGGCGAGAACCTGGTCAAAGGTCTCGAAAACATGCTCGACGATTTGGAGCGCGGCAAGGGCCAGTTGTCGATCACGATGACCGACCCGGACGCCTTCAAGCTGGGCGAGAACATCGCGCTGACGCCCGGTTCCGTGGTCTTCCAGAACGAGTTGATGCAGCTGATCCAATATGCGCCGGCGACCGAGACCGTGGCCCGCCGGCCGCTGCTGATCATCCCGCCCTGGATCAACAAGTACTACATCCTCGATCTGCGACCGCAGAACTCGTTCATTCGTTGGGCGGTGGCCGAAGGCCTCACGGTCTTCGTGATCTCCTGGGTCAACCCGGATGAACGGCTCGCCACCAAGGGCTTCGAGGACTACATGGCCGAGGGGCCGCTGGCAGCACTCCAGGCGATCGAGCAGGCGACCGGCCAGCGCGATCTCAACGTCATCGGCTATTGCCTGGGCGGCACGCTGCTCGCCACCACGCTCGCCTATCTCGCGAAGAGCGGCGACAAGCGGATCAAGTCGGCGACCTATTTCACCACGCTGGTCGACTTCGCAGAGGCCGGCGAGATCAGCGTGTTCATCGACGACGAGCAATTGACCGCGCTGGAGGACAAGATGCGCGGACGCGGCTATCTCGAAGGCAGCGAGATGGCGACGACGTTCAACATGCTGCGCGCCAACGATCTGATCTGGTCGTTCGTGGTCAACAACTACCTCCTGGGCAAGGAGCCGTTCCCATTCGACCTGCTCTATTGGAACGCCGACGCGACGCGGATGCCCGCCGCCATGCACAGCTTCTACCTGCGCATGATGTATCAGCAAAACCGGCTGATCCGGCCGGGCGGCATACAGATCAAGGGCGTACCGATCGATCTCACCGATGTCGAGATCCCAAGCTTCATCCTGTCAACCAAGGAAGACCATATAGCCCCCTGGAAATCGTCCTACGCGGCGACGCAGCTCTACAAGGGGCCGGTCAAATTCGTGCTGTCCGGCTCGGGTCATGTCGCCGGGGTCGTCAACCCGCCCGAAACCGCGAAATACGGCTATTGGACGAATACCAAGTTGCCGCGAAACCCGGAGGATTGGTTGAACGGGGCCACCCAGCACGCAGGCTCGTGGTGGACCGACTGGTCGGCCTGGATCAACCGCTTCGCCGGCGGCAAGGTGTCGGCACGCGTGCCGGGCGACGGTGCGCTCCCGCCGATCGAGCCGGCCCCCGGGAGCTACGCCAAGACGCGCGCCGTCTAACACCAGCAGCATCGCCGGACAAATCCACTGCGCCTTACGCCCGCGACGGTTCATGCTTGTTGGATCGGTCAGCCATCACGGTCCCCATGCCCAGAACGAACAACGTCTCCAAGCGAGCCTCCAACCTGCTGTTGGATTTCCTGGCGGATTTTCCCACCGATGAGCCATTGCCCTCGGTCAGCGAATTGGCGCGCAAGCTGGATGTCAGCCGCACCACGATCCGCGCCGCGACCGGGCACGTCACGGCGAATCGCATCGTGGTCGAGCGCGACGGTCGCCTCTATGTCGCACGCGCGCCGCGAGCGGCCGATTATTTCGCCGCGACGCAGATCCTCAGCCGGACCGGAGCTGGTCGAGCAGTGCTTCATGAGCGGGTGTTCGCCGGCGAGTTGAAGTCGGGGCAGCCCTTTTCGGAAACCGACCTCGCCCGGGCGAGTGGTGCCAGCCTGCCATCGGTCCGCGAGTTCCTGATCGGCTTTTCCCGGTTCGGCCTGATCGAGAAGCGGCCGCGTGGCGGTTGGACCCTGCACGGCTTCAGCCTCGATTTCGCGAATGAGCTCGCCGATATGCGCCGGATCATCGAGCTCGCCGCGATGGACGCCCTCGCCGAGCAGGGTGCCGACGCGGCGATTTTCTCGACCCTACCGCCGATGATCGCGCGCCATCACGCGCTGAAGAGCGAGATCGCGACCCGATACCTCGACTTCCCGAAGCTCGACCGGGAATTCCATCTCTGGGTGATTTCAGGGCTGAACAATCGGTTCACCAACGAGTTCTTCGATCTCGTCTCGCTGATCTTCCACTACCATTTCCAATGGCGCAAAGACGACGAGATGGAGAGAAATGCCATCGCGATCGACGAGCATCTGCTGATCCTGGACGCCTTGTCGGACCGGGATTTCGGTGCAGCGCGCCAAAGATTATCCGACCACCTCGCCGCCGCGCGGACATCCTTGATGCGCTCGATCCGTGACGAACCCCACCCCTCGTGATCGCACCGCGTCTCGGTTGACACGCCCCTCCATCCGTTTAATAACGATAAAAAACAAACATCGTCGGCGATGTCGTGAGGGAGTTGCGCCATGAAAGCGGTCATCTGCGATCAACCCGGCACCTTGTCGCTCATCGATCGAGCCGAGCCACAGCCAAAGGATGGCGAGGTTCTCGTCCGCATCCGCCGGATCGGCATCTGCGGCACCGATTTCCATATCTTTCAGGGCAAGCATCCGTTCCTCGAATATCCCCGGGTGATGGGCCATGAGTTGTCTGGGGAGGTGGCGTCGGCTCCCTCGGGCAGCACGCTCCGGACCGGCGAACCGGTCTATATCGTGCCGTATCTCTCCTGCGGTCATTGCATCGCCTGCCGCAAGGGTCTGACCAATTGCTGTCAGTCGATCAGCGTGCTGGGCGTGCATCAGGATGGTGGCATGGCGGAATACCTCGCCGTGCCGGAAGCGAACGTGATCCCGACCGGCGGGATTTCCCTCGACGATGCCGCGATGATCGAGTTTCTCGCGATCGGCGCCCATGGCGTGCGGCGCGGCGGCGTCGGCTCCGCCGATCGGGTGCTGGTCGTCGGCTCGGGGCCGATCGGCATGTCCGCGATCATCTTCGCCAAGGCCCAGGGCGCCCATGTCACGGTCATGGATATGCGCGCCGATCGGCTGAATTTCACCACGGAGCGGCTCGGCGCCGATCACGGCCTGACCGCCACCGACGATGCGGAGGAGACTCTGCGCGCGCTGACCGGCGGCGATGGCTTCGATGTGGTGATCGACGCCACCGGCAATAGTGCCGCCATGCAGCGCGGCTTCGACTTCGTCGCCCATGGCGGGCGCTATGTGCTGCTGAGCGTGGTGCGGGACGCCATCACCTTCTCCGACCCGGAATTCCACAAGCGCGAGACCACCCTCTTCGCCAGCCGCAACGCGCAACCCCGGGACTTCGCCACGGTGGTCGAACAGATGATCGCCGGCAAGGTACCGACCCGAGCCCTCAACACCCATCGCGGCGCTCTGCGCGACCTGCCCTCGCTGATGCCCGGCTGGCTGAAGCCGGAAGCGGGCGTGATCAAGGCGATCGTCGAGATCTGAACGGCGGTAATAGCAGGGATTGCCCAGGCCGAGTCTGTTACGACCCCTCCTCCCGATACTCCGCCCCCAAGGCCCGGTACCCCGACGCCGTCCGCTCGGCCATCGTGCGATCCTCGGGTGTTAGCTTGCGCAGGAACCTGGCGGGGCGGCCGGCCCATAATTCGCCGGCGGGGACGCGCTTGCCGGGTGTGACAAGCGCGCCGGCCGCGACCAGGGCGCCGCCCTCGACCACGACACCGTCCATGACGCAAGCGGTCATGCCGACGAAGGCGCCGTCTTCCAGCGTGCAGCCATGGATCAACGCCATATGGCCGATCGAGACGTCATCGCCGATCCACGTCGGAAAGCGGCCACCGGAGACATGCACCACTGTGCCGTCCTGGATATTGGTGCGGGCCCCCACGTGGATCGGCTCGCCATCGCCGCGCAGCACCACGCCGAACCAGATGCTGCTGCCGGCGCCGATCACCACATCGCCGATCACGGTCGCGTTGGGTGCCACCCACGCATCCGCGGCGATCTCCGGCAGCCGACCGCGAAACGGCAGAATCAGGCCAGTCATCCGAATTGCCTCCTCATCGACAGCGAACGCAGTTTAAGTGTTTAGTCCCTCGGCGCGAAGCCCGCTCCGCATCGACGGCGGAGCGCCGCGCTGAAATCCGCGACAGTTGCCTCGGATTGGCCTGCTGGAGAGACCTTGCCATGACTGCCTATCCGCCCTCCCCAGCCCCTCGCATCGCGCGTGGTGGCAAGGCCCTCTATGGCGCGCCGCTCGGCATCCTCATGCTGGAAGCTAAGTTTCCGCGTATTCCGGGCGACATGGGCAATGCCACCACGTGGCCTTTCCCGGTGCTCTATCGGGTCGTCGCGGGGGCGAGCCCCGAAAAAGTCGTGCTGCGGGGTGCCGCGGGCCTTCTCCCCGACTTCGTCGACGCGGCGAAAGACCTGGTCCGGCTCGGCGCGGAGGCGATCACGACCAATTGCGGCTTCCTCTCGCTATTCCAAAAGGAGATCGCCGAGGCCGTCGGCGTCCCCGTCGCCACCTCCTCACTCATGCAGGTGCCCTGGGTGCAGGCGACGCTGCCGCCCGGCAAACGGGTCGGCCTCGTCACCGTCTCGGGTTCGACCCTGACGCCGGCCCATTTGCAAGGCGCCGGCGTGCCGCTCGATACACCGACAATCGGCACCGAGAACGGTCGCGAATTCTTCCGCGTCCTGATCAAGGCCGAGAAGGAAGACATGGACATCGCCCTTGCCGAGCAGGACGTGGTGGAAGCCGGCAAGGAGCTGGTCGCCAGGAACCCGGATATTGGCGCCATCGTCCTGGAATGCACCAACATGCCGCCCTATGCCGCGGCCCTGCGGAGCGCCGTCGGCCTCCCGGTCTATGATATCTATTCGATGATCACCTGGTTTCACGCGGGTCTGCGCCCACGCGTTTTTGCGTGAACCGACGCGGAGCGGGTCCGGGGCCATCTTCAGAAACGAAAAGGGCCGCGAGTGATCTCGCGGCCCTTGGGTAGACATCGTTCGGCCGAAGAAGGGGCCGATATCCGGAACCGCCTTGGCGTTAGCGCTTCGAGAACTGGAAGCTGCGGCGGGCCTTGGCCTTGCCGTACTTCTTGCGCTCGACCACACGGCTGTCGCGGGTCAGGAAGCCCTGGGCCTTCAACAGCGGGCGCAGAGCCGGCTCGTAATAAGTTAGCGCCTTGGAGATACCGTGGCGAACCGCGCCGGCCTGGCCGGACAGACCACCGCCGGCGACCGTGCACCAGACGTCATACTGGCCGACGCGATCGACGATCGAGAAGGCCTGGGCCAGCAGCATGCGCAGCACGGGTCGAGCGAAATAGACCGGCGCCTCGCGGCCGTTCACCGTGAACTTGCCGGTGCCGCGCTTGATCCAGACACGGGCCACGGCATCCTTGCGCTTGCCGGTGGCATAGGCGCGGCCGAGCTTGTCGATCTTGGGTTCCACCAGCGCCGTCTCGTCGACCGGCTGGGCGGCGGAGGGTTTGGCCGCGGCGACGGCGCTCGCATTGGCAAGCGCCGATTTGAGATCGCCCAGCGATGTGATGTCGGACATATCAGGCTACTCGCTTGTTCTTGGGATTGAGCGCGGCCACGTCCAAGACGACGGGCTGCTGCGCCTCATGCGGGTGGGACGGGCCGGCATAGACCTTCAGATGGCCCATGACCCGGCGTCCGAGCGGACCGCGCGGCACCATGCGCTCGACCGCCTTTTCGACGACCCGTTCCGGATGCTTGCCGTCCAGGATGGCGCCCTTGGTGCGGCCCTTGATCCCGCCCGGATAGCCGGTATGCCAATAGAAGACATCGCCCTGACGCTTGTTGCCGGTCAGATGCACCTTCTCGGCATTGATCACGACGACGTGGTCGCCGCAATCCATATGCGGGGTGAACGTCACCTTGTGCTTGCCGCGCAGCAGATTGGCGACGATCGAGGCGAGCCGCCCCAGCACCAGGCCGTCGGCATCGATGACGGTCCAGCCCTTCTCGATCTCCGAGGGCTTCGCGGAATAGGTTTTCATGTCTGAACTCTCGAAAACGGCCGCGCGGGTCCGGCACAAACGCCGAACCGCGACGAGGCGCGGGTGATACGGCGCCGGCCCGGTTTCTGTCAACCGAAAAACCACCGCTCCACGAAGCATTTAACGCGCGGTATCCTGGTATGTATTCTCTAGGGCATTGTTTTAAAAAGGATAACAGCCTTTCTATGGGGTCAAGCTCGTGGCGGCAGCGAATAGGTGCCCACCACATGGGCGATCATCTCCGGATCGCCCTCGGTGTAGAGCGCCACTTCGCCGACCGCCAGCCGCTTGCCATGCTTGAGCAGCCGCGCCTCGGCCAGGATCGCGGCCGGTCCCGGCTTGCGCAGAAAATGGGTGTTGAGGTTGGTGGTGACCGCCAGCGGCACCGGCCCGGCAGCACCCAGGACGGCGACATACAGCGCCACATCGGCCAAGCCCATCAGGATCGGTCCGCCGACCGTCCCGCCCGGCCGCAGAAACCCCTCGCGGAACGGCAGACGCAGCCGCGCGGTGCCGAAACCAATCTCCAGCGTCTCGATGCCCAGATCGACGGCGAACGGCATGCTCTCCAGCATCAGATCCTGGAACGCCTCGATTGTGATGCGCGCGGCGGTCATGACCCTTCCTTTTCAGTCCGTCGAGACTCCACGCTATCATGTCGCCGCTAAAACCCGCCGACCGGAAACCGTCAGACTTCGCCTTTCGACTTGAACAGCGGCATCGAAAGGCGAAGTCTGACGAAGAGCCGTGTCCGTGCGCAGCGTCATGAGATCCACCATGTCCGTATCGCCCACCCCCGACCTCGCCGCCGCCGAACCCCTGCTCCTCTCCCGGGTCGAGGACGGCGTCGGGTGGCTGACGCTTAACCGGCCGGCGGCGCGTAATGCGCTGTCGCTGGCGCTGCTCGATGCCCTGGATCAAGCACTGATCCGGATCGCCGAGGACAAGGCGGTGCGCGTCGTGGTGATCGCCGGCGCCGGCCCGGCCTTCTGCGCCGGGCATGATTTGAAGGAACTGCGTGCCAATCCGGGCCGCGCCGCCTATGAGGCGCTGTTCCAACGGTGCAGCGTGACGATGACGCGGATCGTCCGGTTGCCGAAGCCGGTGATCGCCATGGTGCAGGGCGTCGCCACCGCGGCGGGCTGCCAATTGGCCGCGTCCTGCGATCTGGTGGTCGCGGCGGATACCGCGCGCTTCGCGACGCCGGGCGTCAATATCGGCTTGTTCTGTTCGACCCCCATGGTGGCCTTGTCGCGCGCGATCGGCCGCAAGCCGGCGATGGAGATGCTACTGACCGGCGACGCCATCCCGGCGGCGAAAGCCCAGGAGCTCGGTCTGGTCAACCGCGTGGTGCCGGCGGCCGAACTCGAAGCGGCGACCGCGACGCTCGCCCGCCAGATCGCCGGAAAAAGCCCGCTGACCCTGGCGATCGGTAAAGCCGCGTTCTACGCCCAGGCCGAGATGTCGCTGGACGATGCCTATGCCCACGCGGCCGAGGCGATGACCCGCAACATGCTGGCGCACGACGCGGCGGAAGGCATCGACGCCTTCATCGGCAAGCGCGCACCGCATTGGACCGGGAGCTAGCATGCCCCCCACCACATCTCACGACAGCTATGGCAACGACACGATCCGGCGCATCCTGGGCGAGGTCCATACCATCGCCATGGTCGGCGCCAGCCCGAACTGGAACCGACCCAGCTACTTCGTCATGAAGTATCTGCAGTCGAAGGGCTATCGGGTGATCCCGGTCAACCCGGTCGCCGCCGGCGAGACGATCCTCGGCGAAACGGTGTTCGGCAGCCTCGCCGAGATCGGCCAGCCGGTCGACATGGTCGATATCTTCCGCAATTCCGAGGCGGCGGGGCCGATCACCGACCAAGCGATCGCGATCGGCGCCAAGGTGGTCTGGATGCAGCTCGGCGTGCGCAACGACCCGGCCGCCGACCGCGCCGAGGCGGCCGGCCTGCGCGTCATCATGAACCGCTGCCCGAAGATCGAATATTCGCGGCTATCCGGTGAATTGGGCTGGAGCGGTGTCAACACCGGCATCATCAGCGCCAAGCGCCTGAAGAGGATCACATGAGCAGCGCCGATACCCCAGAGACCGATACCCCAACCCATGGCTTCGAGACCAGGGCCGTGCATGCCGGGGCGATCCCCGACACCGCGACCGGCGCGCGGATCACGCCGATCTACCAGACCACCGCCTATGTCTTCGACGACGTGGACCACGCCGCCTCGCTGTTCAACCTGCAAAGCTATGGCTACATCTATTCGCGCCTGACCAATCCGACGGTGGCGGCGCTGGAACAGCGGATCGCCAGCCTGGAGGGCGGGCGTGGCGCCATCTGCTGCGCCTCGGGCCACGCGGCCCAGCTGCTGGCGTTCTTCGCCTTCATGAAACCCGGCGACGAGTTCCTGGCATCGAACCGGCTATATGGCGGCTCGATCACCCAATTTGGCCAGAGTTTCAAGAAGTTCGGCTGGCAAGTTCACTTCGTCGATCAAGCCGATCCGGATAACTTCCGCCGGGCTCTGACGCCCGGTTGCAAGGCGATCTTCGTCGAGAGCCTGGCCAATCCCGGCGGAGTGGTGACGGATCTCGCGGCGATCGCCGAGATCGCCCATGCGGCGGGCATTCCGCTGATCGTCGACAACACCATGGCATCGCCCTATCTGTGCCGGCCGATCGAATTCGGTGCCGATCTGGTGGTGCATTCGACCACCAAGTTCCTGGGCGGCCACGGCAATTCGATGGGGGGCGCCGTCGTCGATAGCGGCCGGTTCGATTGGTCGCAGAACTCGAAATTCGCCACCCTGACCGAGCCCGAGCCGGCATATCACGGGTTGCGCTTCCATGAGACCTTCGGCGATCTCGCCTTCACCGTGCATGGCCACGCGGTGGGCCTGCGCGATCTGGGACCCGCCATGGCGCCGATGAACGCGTTCCTGACACTGACCGGCATCGAGACCCTGGCCCTGCGCATGGAACGGTCGGTCAGCAACGCGATGGCGGTCGCCGGTTGGCTGGAGAGCCAAGATTCGGTCGCCTGGGTATCCTATGCCGGCCTCAAATCCAGCCCCTATTACGATCTCGGAAAACGTTATCTTCCAAAAGGTTGTGGATCAGTTTTCACATTCGGCCTGAAAGGCGGGTACGCGGCCGGAGTGAGAATGGTGGAGACGGTGGAACTGTTCTCCCATGTCGCCAATATCGGTGACACGCGATCGCTGATCATTCATCCGGCCTCGACCACCCATCGGCAATTGTCGCTGGAACAGCAGATCGCCGCGGGTGCCGGGCCGGACGTCGTCCGGCTGTCGATCGGCATCGAGACCGCCGCCGATTTGATCGCCGATCTCGACCAGGCGCTGCGCAGCATATAGCTCGTCCGTTCATCCTGAAATACGCTCGGGATGAAAGACAAACGGCCGGAAGCAGTACCTGCTCCCGGCCGATCTTCCGAGCGAGTGTCCTGGCGATTGGTCGGGCATGCGGGATTTGAACCCACGACCCTCAGTCCCCCAGACTGATGCGCTACCAGGCTGCGCTAATGCCCGTCAGTGCCGAGACACCCCGCTGCGGAGCGGCGCAGAATAGGGAGCGACCCCGATCGATGCAACCGGCATCTTGGCCGAATCTCGGCGAATTTTGAGGCCTGTTCGCTCTTGCTCAGCGTCTAACCTCGCTCAGGGCCTCGCGCAGCTCCAGCAACTCGTCGAGGATCGCCTTGAGTTCCGCCCGAGAGGCCGGGCCGCCACCGCCACCGGACGTCGTCGTAGCCGCGCGCGACCCACCATCCAGCGCCTCCAGCCGCAGCTGCGCGCCGCCGCCGGCGACGTTACCCTGTTCGACGCTGGCCTGGGCGACGACCTCCTTGAGGCCGCCTTCGCGCAGCAGCCGCTGAACGCCCTTGATGGTATAGCCTTCCTTGTAAAGAAGGCCGCTAACCCGCCGTAAAAGCTCGATATCTTCGGGCCGGTAGTAGCGGCGGCCGCCGCCGCGCTTCAACGGCCGGATCTGGGGAAACTTGGTTTCCCAGAAGCGCAGCACGTGCTGCGGCACCTCAAGATCATCCGATACTTCGCTGATCGTCCTGAACGCCGCCGGCGATTTGCCCACCCGGCGCAGGGGAACGACATTGCCGCCCAGCGGCCGCTGTTCAGATGCGCTCGACACCATTCGCCCCTCCCGAAAGTGCAGCGTTGATCTGGCCCTTCAGGACATGCGAAGCCCGAAACACCAGGACATGGCGTGGTTCGATGGGAACTTCCTGGCCGGTTTTGGGGTTTCGCCCGACCCGCTCGCCCTTATGGCGCACGGCGAAGCTGCCGAACGAGGAAATCTTGACCGTCTCGCCCCGCGACAGCGCATCGGCGATCTCGTCCAGCACGGTTTCGACCAGATCCGCGGACTCATTACGCGACAGCCCCACCTCCTGGTAGACGGCTTCGCTTAACTGCGCACGGGTAACGGTCCCTCCGGTCACGGCAATCCTCCCGACTCGGCGGATGACCCGCCCGAGTCGCGATCTTATCGAACCGGAAGAAATCCGTCAAAGCCATAGAGTTGGGTCGCGACTTTAAGATAGCGTTACGCGCCTACCACAACCCTGGCGGAAGAGCCAATTCGGCGACTTCCGCCGGCCAACCTACCAGCGAACCAGGGCCGCACCCCAAGTCAGCCCGCCGCCCATCGCCTCGAGCAGCACCAGATCACCTTGTTTGATCCGGCCGTCATGTACCGCCTCGGACAAGGCGAGCGGGATGGAGGCGGCGGAGGTATTGGCGTGCCGATCGACGGTCAGCACCACTTTTTCCGGGGGCAAGGCCAGCTTGCGGCCGACGCCGTCGATGATCCGCTTGTTGGCTTGGTGCGGTACCAGCCAATCGATGTCCCGTGGCGTCAAGTGATGCGCCGAGAGCGCTTCATCGACGACCTGGGCCAGCCGGTGCACGGCGTGGCGGAAGACCTCCTTGCCTTCCATGCGCAGATAACCGGTGGTACGCGTCGAGGATGGACCGCCATCGACGTAGAGGATGTCGTGCTGACTACCGTCCGAATGCAGGTGCGTCGACAGCACGCCGCGATCGGTCCCCGAACCACCTGGCGACGAACCACCCGGCGACGAACTGCCCTGCTCCGCGCTGAGCACGACCGCCCCGGCTCCATCGCCGAACAGCACGCAAGTCTGCCGGTCGGTCCAATCGAGGATGCGCGAGAAGGTCTCCGCCCCGATCACCAGGACATTGCGTGCCTGCCCCGCCTTGATGAAGTTATCGGCGGTGGCCAGCGCATAGACGAACCCGGAACAGACGGCTTGGACGTCGAACGCGGCACCGCCGGTCATGCCCAGGCGATGTTGCACCCGGGTGGCCGTCGCCGGAAAGGTCTCGTCGGGAGTCGAGGTCGCCAGCACGATGAGATCGATATCGACGCCGCGCAGCCCGGCATGGTCGAGCGCCCGGGTCGCGGCCGCGACCGCCAGATCGGACGTCAGCTCGCCATCGGCCGCCAAATGACGTTGCGTGATGCCCGTCCGCTGGCGGATCCACTCGTCGGAGGTCTCCACGCGGGTCGCCAATTCGTCATTAGTGACGATACGCGCCGGCAGATACGCGCCACAGCCCCGGACGATCGAGCGCAGCGCCATGCTACGCCGTAGCGGGGGTCGGGGTGGCGGCTGGATCGATCGACGGCTGGTGCAACGCCGCGAGTTCGCCCCGCATCTTTTCCAGGAACCCGTTGATCACCAGATCGGCCGCGACGCCGATCGCGTTGGCGAAGGCCAGGGCATCCGATCCGCCATGGCTTTTGACCACGATGCCGTTGAGGCCCAGCAGCATGGCACCGTTATAGCGGCGCGGATCGACGCGCCGGCGCAGCTTGTTGAGGGCCGGCATGGCGAAAAGATAGCCGAGCCGCGCCAGCATCGAACTCTGCAAGGCGGAGCGCAGGAACGAGGCGTAGAGCTTGACCGCCCCCTCCGCCGTCTTCAGGGCGACATTGCCGGTGAAGCCGTCGGTGACGATGACGTCGACCGCGCCGCCGCAGATGTCGTCGCCTTCGACGAAGCCGGAGAAGCTGACGGTCGGCAGGCTGCGTAACCGGCTGGCGGCCTCGCGCACCGCCTCGACGCCCTTGAGTTCTTCCGACCCGACATTCAGCAGACCGATCGTTGGCTTGACCACGCCCAGCACCGTGCGCGCGAAGGCGTCGCCCATCAGCGCGAACTGCACCAGATTATCGGCATCGCACTCGATATTGGCGCCGAGATCGAGCAGTACGGTCTCGCCGCGCATGGTCGGCAGGAACGAGGCGATCGCCGGTCGGCTGATGCCCGGCAGGGTCTTCAAGACGATCTTGGCCATCGCCATCAAGGCACCGGTATTGCCCGCCGAGACGACGCAATGCGCCCTGCCATCGGCAACCGCGTCGATCGCCAACCGCATGCTGGATTGCTTGCCGGTGCGCAATGCCGCGGAGGGCTTCGCGTCGCCGGTGATCATATCGACCGTGTGGATGATGGTCGATGCGGCCGCCACCGCCGGCAGCTTCGCCAGCAGTGGTGCTATGCGGTCTTCGGCGCCATACAGCAGAAACGCGACCTGAGGGAACCGCTGCAACGCGATCCCAGCACCCTGCAAGACGACGTCGGGGGCCTTGTCGCCCCCCATCACGTCTAGGGCAATAATGAGCGGCTTGTTCAAATCCGGTCCCCCGCCGAGGGCGAGGTCAGGCTCAGACCGCTTCGACAGCCGTGACTTCACGGCCGTCGTAATGACCACACGCACCGCAGACATGATGCGGACGCTTCAGCTCACCGCAATTCGAGCATTCGGCATAGCTGGTCGGCACCAAGGCGTGGTGCGAACGCCGCATGTCACGGCGGGATTGGGAGGTTTTCTTCTTGGGAACAGCCATAAAACGAACTCACGGGTTAGGGTCGCCGCCCTCGGGAGGGCGGTATGTAGCGATTTTCATGGTTTTCGGCAACCATCTTGCCAAACGCGTTTACGGCGACCGCTTCAATCCGACCAAGACCGCGAACGGGTTTGGCTTTACTGACTCAGGCTCGGCGTCACGCTTGACTTCGGCGGCGTCACCATCCGACCCAGTCGGCCGATCTTGCGTATCGGCGGGATCTCCGGCCGACACGCCAGGTAACCTTGGATAGGGTTCCATAACGATGGAGAGTTGTTGCGCAACCACCTCGCCGATGTCAATGGCGTCCTCGGTCAACGGCTCGCGGATTTCCTCCTCCGGGTGCTGAAGCGCCAGCGCATCGGCGGCGTCTTCATCGAGTTCGGGGTCGAAAATCACCGTGACGCTGTCCGCCAGGCTCGCCGGTACCGGCTCCAGCGTCACGACGCAGGCCTGGGCGAGGTCGGCGGAAAACTCGGCGTCCAGCTGGACCGTGCCGTCCGAACGACGGGTCAGCATGACCACCGCCTCCAGCCGGTCGAGCGAAATGAGATCGAAACGACGCGCCAAAGCGGCGCGCTCCGCCGGGTCCGCGACGATCGGATGGCGGCTGGGCGTCGCACTCAGGCGACCGGCGCTGACGGGTCTGGAAAATTCGGGAGACGCGACTTCGGAAGACATGACCTCTCAGCGCTCCTTCACGCCGGCACGGGCGACAAGGCGACCGGCTCGAAACGCAGGTCCCCCGCCATGACCGAAGCGGTATCCTGCTCGGCCAGCACCCGCATCTGCCGCTCCATATAGGCGGCGAGAAACGCCACATCGGCCGGATCGGGCTCGACCGTGCCGAAAACGTTGCGGCGCAACCCCTCCTCGAGCCGCGAGGGATCGCCAGCCAAGCCCGGATCATAGGCCGCGATCCGGCCGTAAAAGCCCTCCGCCATGCGTTTCACCTGCTTGCCCACGCCGAAATCGCCGGTGCCCATTTCCCGCAGGCTGCGATCCATGTCGCCGAACATCAGGTCGAACAGCATCTGGCGGAACGGCAAGGCACCCGGCTCCCGCTTCAGCCGGTGCAGGACGAGAAACAAATGCACGGCGATCATCTCGAAACGACCATCGAGACTATCGGGCACGCCGTGTCGCAGGTAGAACTCCGGCGAGCGTGCCTGGTCGACCAAAGCCATGTAGGCTTTATGCGCCGCCTGACGCTGTGGATCGCGACCGAACAGCCGTTTGAACACCATGACCCTTGAAGCCTACCCCGAAGCCGCCGCGACCCCGATGAAGCGCCCGATTGAGCGTGAGGCGATCGACGGCGATAATTGACAGAGTGCCGAAAACCCTGGCATGCACTGCCGGAGATGAGTGATCAGATGAAAATTGTAAACTGTTCGGCGCGCAGGGCAACCCTGCGCGTAGCGGGTCGCGCCCAGTGGCGTGAGGCCCTGCTGCGTAAGGCCGGGATGCTGCGCCGCGCGGCACTGGTGCCGGTGCTTCTGCTCGCCTGCCTGGCGGCGGCTTGCTCGACGACCGTCAATCAGCGCGGCGAGATCCTCGATCAAGACGCCATCAGCCAGATCAAGCCGGGCGTCACGACGCGGGACGACCTCACCAAGACGCTGGGCTCGCCCTCCACGGTCGCGTCGTTCGACCCGAATGTTTGGTATTATATCGGCGCGCGGACGGAGCAGACGGCGTTTTTCGATCCGGAGACCGTCGATCAGAAGGTCGTCATGATCACCTTCGATGCGACGGGCACCGTGAAGGATGTCCAAACGCGGTCCAAGGATGATGGGCGCGATATCGCCATGATCCCACGGACAACCCCCGCAACCGGCCGGGAATTCAGCTTCATCGAGCAGTTGCTCGGCAATTTCGGCAAGTTCGATCCGGACAATCAGAAGTCGAGGTGATCGCCTGATTAGGGCGCGCGTTGGCAGGGATCAGCGACCGCGGGACCGCTCGTTGACCTGTTCGATCAGGACCGCGGCGACGATGCCGGGGCCGAGCACATCGGCCGAGGCATCGAGCAGCCGTTGCTTGATCGGCATGGCATCGAACAACCGCCCATTGGGTTCCGCTTCCTCGTAAGCCGCGGTCAGGCTGGTAAAGAAGGCGTTGACCAGCTTCGGCATGTCCGGATTGACCGATTCGATCGTATGTCCGGGGGTTAGTTCCAGCGCCACGACGACACTGACCTGCTGGGCCGCGCGGTCACCGGTGACCACAGCCATGGTGATCGGCCGCATCTCGACAAATTGCGGACCGCCGGGAGCCGCGACGACGTGCTTTTTCGGAGGCTCGGCACCCGTGGCCTCGGCGGTGAACACCCCGAGCGTGAGTGCGGCGAGCAGAAGATGATGGAACTTCATGGGTTGCCTATGGGTGGCAGCAAGATGCGTCGGTTGAATAAGTAGAGGCTAAACGCTACCAACTCGTTTAGACGCGCCGAGGTTGTTGTTGCCGCCCTCAAAAGTGACGGTAGCCACCCCGGGAGAGCGCGATTTCACCCCCGTCGGCATCCCGAACGGTAACGCCCCGCCCCGCCGCGATGCGGCCGATCGGCGTGATCGGCACGCCGTGCGACACAGCCAATCTCTCCAGCGCCCGCGCGGCGGCGGCCGGCGCGGTGAACAACAGCTCATAGTCGTCACCACCACTCAAGACCAGGCTCAGCCGGGTGGGATCGGCGGCGAGGACGGCCGACGCGGCGGCGGAGAGCGGCACGGCGGCGGCATCGATCTCGGCCGCGACCCCGGATGTCTGCGCGATGTGGCCGAGATCGCCGGCCAACCCATCGGAGATATCGAGCATCGCGGTCGCGAGACCGGCGAGAGCCGGCCCGAGGGTGGAGCGCGGCTGGGGCAACCGATATCGGTCCGCCAGGAAATCCTGATGCCGCCGTGGGGCATCGCTCAACCGGCCGGTCGCGGCCAGGAGGCCGAGCGCGCCATCGCCGATCGTGCCGGTCACCCAGACGAAGTCGCCCGGCCGCGCGCCGTTGCGGCGCACCGCGCGGCCGAGTTCGACCTCGCCAAAGGCGGTAACCGTGAGCATGACGGGACCGGGCGTCGACACCGAATCGCCGCCCAGCAGACGGATGCCGAAGCTTGCCTGATCCAATGCCAGGCCCTGGGCGAAACCCGCCAACCAGGCATCGTCGCGATGCGCCGGCAAGGCTGTGGTAAGGACATAGCCGACCGGCACCGCGGCCATCGCGGCGAGGTCGGACAGGTTGACCCGCAGCAGCTTGCGCGCGACCAGGTCGGCCGGATCGTCGGGCAGGAAATGCACGCCCTCGACCATGGCGTCGACGGTCACCACCAGCTCACGCCCCGGTGTCGGGCGCAACAAAGCGGCGTCGTCGGTCAAGCCGAAGGCATCGGGGTCGGTCGCCAGCGGCGTGAAGAACCGCGCGATCCGGCCAAACTCGCCCAGGGATTCCGGGACGGCCGCCAGGTCGGCGGTGCTGAGGTCAGGCGGTCGGTGCGGTGCCACCGGCAAGCTCGGTCGGTCTCAGGCTGCGCGCCAGACGATCGAGCACGCCGTTGACGAAGCCGGGCTCCTTGCCGGCGAAGAAGGCATGAGCGATATCGACATATTCGGTGATGACGACGCGCACCGGCACGTCGATCCGGTGGGCCAGCTCGAACGTCGCCGCGCGCAGGATGGCGCGCAGCACCATCTCCAGGCGATCAAGCGGCCATTCGACGTCGAGCACCGGCACCAGCAGCGCATCGAGCGCCGGGCGATGCTCGATCGCACCGCGCACCAACTCCTCGAACAGGGTCTGATCGGCGGGCACGTAATCGTCGCCATCGATTTCCTGCCCCAGGCGATGGCGCGCGAACTCGCCGACCACGTCGCGGGCGCCGAGCGACGTCATCTCGTCCTGGTAGAGCGCCTGGACCGCCGCCAGTCGGGCGGCGCTGCGCCGGCTGCCGGTCCGCGCCTTCCCCGATTTGGGCGGCTTCTCATCAACCATCATGAGTGTCCCGGCAACGGGATCGGCTGGTAGCCGACGACGGTGAGGCCATACCCCTCCAGCCCGACCAGCGTCTTACGGGCGTTGGTCAGCAGCGTCATCTCGCGCACGCCCAGATCCAGCAGGATTTGCGCGCCGACGCCGTAATCGCGCAAATCGCCATCGACCGGCTTCCGGTCCAGCCGGGCCCGTACCCGATCGGACAGGCTGGTCGGCGTCGGTTCGCGGATCAGCACGACGACGCCACGGCCTTCCCGGCCGATCAGCTCCATCGCCGCCTGCAACTCGCCCCCCCGGCCGGACAAGCCGCAGCCCAGCACGTCGTCGAGCAGATTGAGCGCGTGCATGCGCACCAGCACCGGTTCGGGCCCCGAGAGATCGCCCTTCACCAAGGCGATGTGTTCGGCATATTGCAGGTTGTTGATATAGACCATCATCCGGAAATGGCCGCCGAAACGGCTGTCGATCGCATCCTCGGCCGAAAGCTCGACGGTCCGTTCGGTCCGCCGCCGATAGGCGATGAGATCCGCGATGGTCGCGATCTTCATGTTGTGCAACTGCGCGAAGGCGACGAGATCGGCGCGGCGGGCCATCGTCCCGTCATCGTTCATGATCTCGCAGATGACGCCGGACGGGTTGAGACCGGCCAGGCGGGCGATATCCACCGCGGCCTCCGTGTGGCCGGTGCGCACCAGCACGCCGCCATCCCGCGCCAGCAGCGGAAAGACGTGACCGGGGGTGACCAGATCGTGACCGCCCTTGGTCGGATCGATCGCCACCGCGATGGTGCGCGCCCGATCCGGCGCGGAAATGCCCGTCGTGACGCCCTCGCGCGCCTCGATCGAGACGGTGAAGGCCGTCTGCAGCCGCGAGGCGTTCTGCTGCGGCATCAGCGGCAGGTTCAGCTCTTCGATGCGAGACCGCGGCAGCGCCAGGCAGATCAGACCGCGGCCGTGTTTCGCCATGAAATTAATGATCTGGGGCGTCGCCATCTGGGCCGGAATGACGAGATCGCCCTCGTCCTCGCGATCCTCGTCGTCGACCAGGATGAACATCCGGCCATTCCGGGCGTCCTCGATCACCTCCTCGATCTTCGAGACGACGTTGAAGAAGCTCACGGGGCCTCCTTGCCGACCAGGCGTGCGACGTATCGGGCGAGCATGTCTATCTCCAGATTGATGAGGTCGCCGGGGCCGGCGGTGCCGAAGGTCGTCCAGCTTTGCGTGTGCGCGATGATATTGACGGTAAATTGACGGTCTTCAACCTGGTTCACGGTGAGCGAGACGCCGTCCAGGGCCACCGACCCCTTCGGTGCCACGAACCGCTCCAGCCCCGCCGGAACCTCGAACACGAAGCGCAGGCTGTCGCCTTCCGGAGTCCGCTCGACGATCCGGGCGATGCCGTCGACATGGCCGGAGACGATATGGCCGCCTAATTCGTCGCCCAGGCGCAGCGCCCGTTCCAGATTGATCGGCGTACCGGTCTTCCAACCGCCCAGCGTGGTGACCCGCAGCGTTTCGGCCGACGCCTGCACGGCGAACCAGCGCTCGCCCAACTCGATCACCGTGAGGCAGGCGCCCGAACAAGAGATCGAGGCACCGAGCACGACGCCGTCCAACGGCTGGTTGGTCTCGATCTCGAACCGCGTATCGCCGCCCGCGACCACCGCGCGGACGCGGCCGATATCTGTGATGATGCCGGTAAACATGACCGAGACACTATTGTCTCGCCGTCGGCTCGGCAAGGCTTGCGGTCGCCCAGGCTTGCAATCGACAGGCTTGCATCGACAGGGTGGCATGCTCGGCGTTTCGCTAACCGACCCGGCGCAGGCTCTCCAGAAGATCCGCGCCCGCGACACGCAGGCCGGTGCGCTCGAAGCGCTTCATGTCGACCAGGTGATCGACGCCGAAGCCCTGCACTGCCGGCACGCCGTCCCCCCCCATGATGGCGGGGCTACGGAACCATTCGATGCGGTCGACCAACCCGCCCCGGAACAGGGACGCCGCCAGCCGGGCACCGCCCTCGACCAAGACGCGGGTCAGGCCTCGTCCTCCCAAGGCGGTGAAGGTCGCCGCGAGATCGATGTTGCCTTCCGCGTCGGCCGTCAATTCCAAGACCTCGACGCCGCAATCCACGAAAGCCTGCGCCCGAAGCGGATCGGTGCCGGCGAGAGTGACGATGAGGGTGGGGGCAGCACCGGCGCTGCTGACCAGCTTAGCCGTCAGCGGCGTTTGCAATCGGCCATCGACCACGATGCGGGTCGGCGCCGGTCGTTCCAGCCCGGGCAAACGGCAGGTCAGCATCGGATCGTCGGCCAGCACGGTGTTGCTGCCGACCATCACGGCATCATGGCCCCGGCGCAAACCGTGACCCCAGGCCCGAGCGACCTCCCCGGTGATCCACTGGCTCTCGCCCAGATGGGTGGCGAGGCGTCCATCCAGCGTGGTCGCGAGCTTGAGGGTGACGAGCGGCCGGCCCCGCTCGATCCGGGTGAGAAAACCGCGATTGAGCTCGGCCGCCTCGGCCGCGCCGCAGCCGAGCGTCACCGCCACACCCGCGTCGCGCAGGCGGGCGATGCCGCCGCCGGCGACGCGCGGATCCGGATCCTCGATCGCGACGACGGCGCGCGCGATTCCGGCATCGAGCAGCGCGTCGGCGCAGGGCGGCGTTCGCCCGGTATGGGAACACGGCTCCAGCGTCACATAGGCGGTCGCCCCTCGCGCGGCGGCTCCGGCACGGCGCAGCGCCTCGGTCTCCGCATGGGGCCTGCCGCCGGGCTGGGTCCAGCCCCGGCCGACGACCTGACCATCACGGAGGATGATGCAGCCGACAGCGGGGTTGGGAGCCACCTGCCCCAGACCTCGACGGGCCAGCGCCAGCGCTGATCGCATGTGATCGAGATCGGTGACGGCGGCGCCGATCATTCCGTGCAGTCCCTTGATGGCGCGACCTGGTGGAGACGAAATTGCTCGACAAACAAAGCCTAATCGCCGTCGGTCGAGATGCGACCGACAAACTCGCCAAAATCCTTGGCCTCGCGGAAGTCGCGATAGACGCTGGCGAACCGCACATAGGCGACCTGGTCTAGGTTCGCCAGGGCTTCCATGACCAACGCGCCGATCTCGTCCGCCTGCACGTCGGATTCACCCGAGCTTTCCAGCTGACGGACGATCGAATTGATGACCCGCTCGACCCGTTCGCCCTCGACCGGGCGTTTGCGCAGCGAGATCTGAATGGAACGCGCCAACTTGTCCCGGTCGAAGGGTTGACGCAGACCGTTCTTCTTGACGACGGTCAACTCGCGCAGCTGGATCCGCTCGAAGGTGGTGAAGCGCGCGGCGCAATTGGTACAGAAGCGCCGGCGCCGGATCGCCGACCGGTCGTCGGTCGGCCGCGAATCCTTCACCTGCGTGTCGTCAAAGCCGCAAAACGGGCAGCGCATGCGCCGATCGCCCCCTTCCCTGTTCCCTTACCACCACCACTGCTGGGGTGTCGTCGGCAGCAGCGTATCAAACCTTAGGGTAGATGGGAAATCCGGCGCACAACTCCAGAACCTTGGCATTGACCTGCTTCTCAACCACCGAATTGTCGGCACGGTTGGCCGCCAGGCCTTCCAGCACCTCGTTGATCAACTCGCCGACCAACTGCCATTCGGCTGTTCCGAAGCCACGGGTGGTACCGGCCGGCGTACCCAGACGGACGCCGGAGGTGATGGTCGGCTTTTCCGGGTCGAACGGGATGCCGTTCTTGTTGCAGGTGATGCCCGCATGTTCGAGACTGCGCTCGGCATCCTTGCCGGTCAGCCCCTTGGGACGCAGATCGACCAGCAGCAGATGCGTGTCGGTGCCGCCGGACACGATCGCCAGCCCGCGCTGCGCCAGGGTCGCCGCCAGGGTGCGGGCATTGGCCTGGACCGCCACCGCGTATTGCTTGAACTCGGGCCGCAGCGCCTCGGCGAACGCCACCGCCTTGGCCGCGATGACATGCATCAGCGGACCGCCCTGCAGGCCGGGGAACACCGCCGAATTGATTTTCTTGCCCAGATCCTCATCGTTGCTGAGGATCATGCCACCGCGTGGGCCGCGCAGCGTCTTATGCGTCGTCGTGGTAACGACATGCGCGTGCGGCAGCGGGCTGGGATGGCTGCCACCGGCGACCAGCCCCGCGAAATGCGCCATGTCGACCATCAACAGCGCACCGACCTCGTCGGCGATGTGGCGGAAGCGGGCGAAATCGATCACCCGGGGATAGGCCGAGCCGCCGGCGATGATCAGCTTGGGCCGATGCTGCTTCGCCAAGGCCTCGACCTCGTCGAAATCGATGAGGTGAGTATCGGGCCGGACGCCGTAATTCACCGCCTTGAACCACTTGCCCGACAGGTTGACCGCGACGCCATGGGTGAGGTGCCCGCCGGCGGCGAGCGACATCCCGAGAATGGTGTCGCCAGGCTGCAGCAGGGCGAGAAACACCGCCTGGTTGGCCTGGGCGCCGGAATGCGGCTGCACATTGGCGAAACGGCAGTCGAACAGCCGCTTCGCCCGCTCGATCGCCAGCGTCTCGGCGACGTCGACAAATTCGCAGCCGCCATAGTACCGACGGCCGGGATAGCCCTCGGCGTATTTGTTGGTGAGCATCGACCCCTGCGCCTCGAGCACGGCGCGGCTGACGATGTTCTCCGAGGCGATCAGTTCGATCTGGTCCTGCTGACGGCCGAGTTCCCGCGTGATCGCCGAGTACAGTTCCGGATCCGCCGTCGCCACGCCAGCCGTGAAGAAAGCGGATCGAGGGCCACTGGGGATGGCGAGCTTTTGAACCGTCATAGAACCGAGCCTCCAAGAAGACGTTGCCGGGGCCACGCCGGATAAATCCGACGGCGCGGCATCCGACACCTAATCCCGGTGCAGGTATCACATCCGACGGCGGGACGGTAGGCCGGCCAGCGACCGATGCCCACCACGGCATCGACTGCGCGGCATCGCCCGCCCTGCCGATTCATGGCGCGGGCTCATCACCTCGATAGCGATGTAATAGCGGGATGGTTAATGCCACCGCACCAGTTACATTCTGGTAATTATTATCAGTCGCCAGCGATAAGTGGCTCTCGCGACATGCTTTTTTTAAGCGGGGCGATTTCCCCATACTTTGCATCATCAAAAGGATAGACAAGGTCAAGTCTTTGACGGTAAGAACCCCTTCTGAGACTATCCGTACCGCACAAGAACATTGGGAGCTCGCGTAATGATTGAGAAAGCCGTCGACAAGGCCCAGGATGACGGCCTGATTCGTATGACAGCCGAGGTTGTCGCGGCCTATGTCCGCAACAACACCTTGGCCACCTCCCAGATCGGTGACGTGATCAGTACGATTTATGCGTCGCTGAAGTCGTTGGATGGGGCCGCGGTCGAACCTAAGCTCGAACCCGCGAAGCCGGCCATCGCGATAAAGCGGTCGATCACTCCCGAATATTTGGTCTGCCTGGAAGACGGCAAGAAATTGAAGATGCTGAAGCGGCATCTTCGGTCGACCTATGGGTTGACGCCGGACGAATATCGGGCGAAGTGGGGTCTGTCGGCGGATTATCCGATGGTCGCCCCGAATTACGCCGCCCAGCGCTCTGCCTTCGCCAAGAAGATCGGTCTGGGTCGTGGCGCCGGTCGTACCGTCGTGCGGCGCATCGCCAAGAAGTAGGACGACGCCCCGGCGTCTCTCCGGACGCCGATACGGGACGATGCATGAAAAAAGGCCCGGCGGAGCAATCCGCCGGGCCTTCTCTCGTCAGCCCTGATCGTTAGGGCCGTTCAGCTTACATCTCGGCGTATTTGCCGTCCTTCCAGACGTAGAACACGTATTTCGGGTCCAGCACGTCGCCCTTCTTGTCGAACTTGATCGGGCCGACGACCGTGTCGAAGGTCATGCCGCTCTGCAGAACCTTCACCAGATCGTCGAGCTTGACCGACTTGGCCTTCTCGGCGGCCGCCACGAACACCTGCATCGACGCATAGGTGTAGAGCGTGTAGCCCTCCGGATCGAAGCCGTCCTTCTTGAAGCTGTCGACGACGGCCTTTGCCGCGGGAACATTCCGCGGATCGGGAGCGAACGTCATCAGCGTGCCATCGCCGGCCGCGCCGGAGATGTTGTAGAACTGCGGCGTCACCAGCGCATCGCCGGAGATCAGCGTCGCCTTCAGGCCTTGCTCCCGCGCCTGGCGGACGATCAGACCGGCTTCGACTTCATAGCCGCCGTAATAGATGGCGTCGATGTTGGCCTGCTTCAGCTTGCTGATCAGCGCGCTGTAATCCTTGTCGCCGGCGGTGATTTCCTCGTAGACGGTCTCCTTGAGGCCGGCCTTGTTCATCGCCTTCTTGGTCTCGTCCGCCAGACCCTTACCATAGGCGGACTTGTCGTCGACGATGGCGACGGCCTTGCCCTTGTACTTGGTGGCGAGATAGGCACCGGCGACGGCACCCTGCGCGTCGTCACGGCCGACCACGCGATAGATATTGTTCCAGCCCTTGGCGGCGGCATCATCCGTCAGCTTCGGGTTGGTCGAGGCCGGGGTGATCTGCAGGATGCCCGCTTCGTTATAGACGGACGACGCCGGAATCGACGAGCCCGAGCAATAATGGCCGTCGACATAGACGACCTTCTTGGCGACGACCGAATTCGCGGCCGCGACCGCCTGTTTCGGATCGCACGCGTCGTCGGCGATCGTCAGGACCAGTTTCTTGCCGAGCACACCGCCCTTGGCGTTGATGTCCGCGAGAGCCTTTTCGGCGCCCCGCTTCATCTGCTCGCCCGCGGCGGCCTGCGACCCGGTGATCGGCCCAACCACCGCGATCTGGATGTCCTGGGCCATGGCGGCCGAGCCGGTCAGCGCGAGCGCTGCGACGGCTACCGCCGATAATGTCGTTCTTCTCATTCTTGAACTCCCTGTCACGTGGTTCCCGTCCGCATGTTTGCGGACGATCATCAAGTTCCTGCGATCGCTAGCGCAGGAGCATGAACCGTCATCGGCGGCGGTTCGCCGCCAATCCGATCGAAGCTGGCGTTACCGGAAGAGGGCCTTGACGCGAAGGACGCCATTCACGTCTTTTCGCGCCATTGGAAGAGGCCGGCCCGCTCGTAAAGCCAGGGGTATTGCACGACCATCTTGCGCGCCTGAGTGACGCGATAGGCCAAGGAACCGGTGAACACGATCACCAGCGTATCCAGAATATAGCCCGGCAGCGACAGCAGCTCGCCATGGGCCAGACCCCACACCAGAAAGCGATCACCGGCACCCAGCAGCAGGGAATATAGCAGCATCTGCCTGTAGGGCCGCCAGGTATCGGCGAGCGCCTGGCCGGTCATGAACGAGGCGCCGCCGAACATGACCACGGTAAGGCCGAGAAACCCGCCGAGCGAGGTGCCGAACAAATCGCCCATCAATGGCCGCCTTCCAGATAGGCGGCGCGCACCTGCTTGCTGGCCAGCAATTCGCGCCCCTCGCCGGACATGGTGATCAGGCCGGTCTGCATGACGTAGCCGCGATGCGCCAGCTTCAGGGCGTGAAAGGCATTCTGTTCGACCAGGAACACGGTGACCTTCTGCTGTTCGTTGATTTCCCGGATGACCTCGAAGATCTGCTTCACGATCAGTGGCGCCAAGCCCAGCGACGGCTCGTCGAGCAGCAGCAGGCGCGGCCGGCTCATCAAGGCCCGGCCGATCGCCAGCATCTGCTGCTCGCCGCCGGACATCGTGCCGGCGCGCTGCGTCTGACGCTTTTTCAGGATCGGGAACAAGGTGTAGACGCGCTGCAGATCGTCCTCGAAATACTTCGCGTCGGTCGTCGTGGCGCCCATCTGGAGATTTTCCAGCACGGTCATGCGCGAGAAGATCCGCCGACCCTCCGGCGATTGCGCGATGCCCAGGCGGACGATCTCGAAGGTCGGCGTCCGGGTGATGTCGGTACCATCGAAGTGGATCGAGCCGCTCGACGCCTGCGGCCGACCGCACACCGTCATCAACAGCGTCGACTTGCCGGCACCGTTTGCGCCGATCAACGTGACGATCTCGCCCTTGCCGACCGTGATATCGACGCCCTTCAGCGCCTCGATACGACCATAAAAGGTGTGCACGCCGGAGACTGAAAGCATCGGCATCACGGCGTCTCCGCCGTCGGCTGCGGTAGCCCGAGATCGGCCGCCACTTCGGGCGGCAACTCGTCGCTCTCCTCCTCGCCCAGATAGGCCTTGATCACCGCCGGATCGTTGCGCACCGCCTCGGGGGCGCCATCGGCGATCTTGCTGCCGTAATCCAGCACGATCACATGATCGGAAATCTTCATCACCACGCTCATATCATGTTCGATCAGCAGCACACCGATGCCGTGCTCGTCGCGGATCGACAGCAGCAGGTCGTTGAGTTCGGCGGATTCCCTGGGGTTGAGACCGGCCGCCGGTTCGTCGAGGCACAGCAGCGCCGGCCCCGTGCACATCGCCCGGCCGATCTCCAGCCGCCGTTGAGCGCCGTAAGGCAGATTGCCCGCCTCCATATCCGCCTGCGCCAGAAGGCCCAGCTTGGTGAGCCAGAATCTGGCTTTGTCGATCGCGGCCTTTTCGGCATCGCGATACCGCGCCAGGCCGAGCAGCCCGGCCAGGGAGAACCCCGAGGCCGCCATCAGCGCGTTGTGCTGTCCGACCATCAGGTTTTCCAGGCAGGTCATCCCCGGAAACAGGCGGATGTTCTGAAACGTCCGGGCGACACCGGCCATGCGGGCGATCCGAAACCCCTCCATCCGCTCCAACAGGTATTCGCCATCCGGCCGCGTCAGGGTAAGCCGCCCGGCGCTCGGCTTGTAAAAGCCCGTCAGGCAGTTGAACACCGTCGTCTTGCCGGCGCCGTTCGGGCCGATGATCGCGGTGACCTCGCCCGCATAGGCGGTGAACGACAGATCGTCAACTGCGACCAGACCGCCGAACCGCATACTGAGATGCTCGACATCGAGCAGCGGGACCTTGCCGGACACCGCGGGCCGGGCCGTTGCGGGCCGGGCCATTACCGACGCCGCGCTCACGACGCCGCTCCCTTTCCATAGAGGCGGATCGAGGGTGTTCGATGAGCCAGCAGACCGCGCGGCCGGAAGACCATGATGCCGACCATCGCCGCACCGAACAGCAGCATCCGATATTGCTCGAATTCGCGGCCGAGCTCGGGCAGGCCAACCAGGATCAGCGCCGCCAAGACCACGCCCAATTGGCTGCCCATGCCGCCCAGCACCACGATCGCCAGGATCGTCGCACTTTCCGTGAAGTTGAAGCTCTCGGGGCTGATGAAGCCCTGCTTGGCGCCGAAGAACGAACCGGCGAAGCCCGCGAACATCGCGCCGATCGCGAAGGCCGACAGCTTCACGTTGGTGGCGTTGATGCCGATCGCGCGGCACGCGATCTCATCCTCGCGCAGCGCCTCCCATGCCCGGCCGACGGGCAGCCGGCGGATGCGCATGGTGAACAGGTTGGTGATCAGCGCCAGGATCAGAATCAGGTAATACAGGAACGTGGTGCGCTGGTTGGGATCGAAATCCAGGCCGAAGAACTGCGCGAACGTCTCGTGGCCGGCCGGCGCCGAGCGGGCGAAAGGCAGGCCGAAGAAACTCGGCCGCGGAATGTCGCCGATGCCGTTCGGCCCGTTGGTCAGGGATTGCCAGTTCAGCAGAACGATGCGGATGATCTCGCCGAAGCCGAGGGTGACGATCGCCAGATAGTCGCCGCGCAGCCGCAGCACGGGAAAGCCCAGCAGCATGCCGAAGCCCGCGGCGAAGAAGCCGGCGAGCGGCAGGCAGACCCAGAAACCGAGACCGAAATTGACCGACAGCAAGCCCACCGTATAGGCACCGACCGCGTAGAACGCGACATAGCCGAGGTCCAGGAGACCGGCGAGCCCGACCACGATGTTGAGGCCCCAGCCGAGCATGACGTAGATCATCACCGTGGTGCCGAGATCGATGTAGTAGTTGTTGGTGAACGGCACCGCCACCGCCAGCAGCAGCCCGACGGCGCCGATCGGCAGCGAATACTCGCTCGCCAAGGCGGCGATCCGGGCCATGGCGGCGCTCGCGGCGCTGGGGCCGCTACCGGCCGTCGTGGCGCGCGTCGCCTTCAGCCAACCGAGGGTCAAGCGGCCGATGAAGACCGAGACGACGGCATAGGCGACCCGATCGAAATGGGTGACGTAATCGATGCCGCCCATCACATCGACGGTCTGGAACCCGACCAGGGGAATGGAGAGGGCGAAGGTCACCACCGCCGCCAGGAACGCTTCCTTGACGATTGCCGGAATATCCACGCGGCCGGTCACCGCGATCGATTGCACTGCCATCAGACTTTCTCGACCTCGGGCCGACCGAGCAATCCAGACGGTCGGAAAATGAGCACCAGCACCAGGATCACGAACACCGCCACGTCTTTGTATTCGATCGTGAAATAGGCCGACCAGAATGCCTCGATCAGGCCGATCAGCACGCCGCCCAGCATGGCGCCCGGCAGCGAACCGACCCCGCCCAGAACCGCCGCGGTGAACGCCTTCACCCCCGCGAGGAAGCCGATGAAGAAGTCGACGACGCCCCAATAGAGCGTCACCATCATGCCCGCGACCGCCGCGAGACAGGCGCCGATCACGAAGGTCAGCGAGATCGTCCGATCGACATTGACGCCCAGCAGGGCCGCCATGGTGCGGTCCTGCTCGCAAGCGCGCTGCGCCCTGCCGAGCGGCGTCGACCCGATAATGAAGCTGAACCCGATCATCAAACCGGTGGTCAGCACGATAATGATGATCTGCAGATAGCTGATCTGGACCGCGAAGCCGTTGGTCTCCAACAGCGTGATGCCGCCGCGCAGCAAGGGCCGCATCGGCCGCACCCGGGCACCTTGCAGGATCTGTACATAGTTCTGCAGAAAGATCGACATGCCGATCGCGGAGATCAGCGGCGCCAGCTTGTAGGAGCCGCGCAACGGCCGATAGGCGATCCGCTCGACCGTCCAGCCATGCACGGAGGTGAAGAACATGGTGACGGCCAGGACGATGATGATCGCCAGCGGCACCGATGTGACATTCAACGACGCCAGCACCATGAAAGTAATGATCGAGATGAACGCACCGATCATATAAATCTCGCCATGGGCGAAATTAATCATTCCAATAATGCCGTACACCATCGTGTAACCGATCGCGATCAACCCGTAGATCGCGCCCAGCGTCAGGCCGTTGATCAACTGCTGAAGAAAGTATTCCATGCGATTTTAAATGCCCCAACGACCGATAAGAGAAGACGCACGCCTCGAACCGCGGTCACCCCCCCGGTGTCCCGCGCCTACGACATGCCTCCCCCGCCCCCCTCGCCGATCTTGCAAAGACCTTGCCGACTTGCGGCAACCACCCCGTTTTCACGCCGCGACAAACCGTAGCGGCCGGCTCGACCGGCAGCAAGCGGGTTTTGCGGCACGTGTGGAGGGGCTCGGTTTGCCCTCCCGTGGGGAGGCGGTGGTTTCCGGAGCGCTCGGCACCCGTCGCGCGGATATCGCCGATGTGCTAGCGTTCCGGCAATCCTAATCCCAATCGCCCGGAGCGTTTCGCGAATGTCTGCCAATCCGTCGATCTCCCCCCTCGCCGCTCGCAAGTCGAGCAAAGCCGCTTTCGATTGGGCGGATCCGCTGCTGCTGGAAGATCAGCTGACCGAGGACGAGCGGATGATCCGCGACAGCGCCCGCGCCTTCAGCCAGGACAAGCTGGCGTCGCGGGTGCAGCGCGGCTTCCGGGATGAGATCTTCGATCGGGCGATCATGACCGAGATGGGCGAGATGGGCTTTCTCGGCTCGACCATCGAGGGCTATGGCTGTGCCGGCGTCAACTACGTCTCCTATGGGCTGATCGCCCGGGAGGTCGAGCGGGTCGATAGCGGCTATCGATCGGCGATGAGCGTGCAGTCCAGCCTGGTGATGTATCCGATCCATACCTTCGGCACCGAGGCGCAGCGGGAGAAATTCCTGCCCAAGCTCGCGACCGGCGAATGGGTCGGCTGTTTCGGCCTGACCGAGCCGGATCACGGCTCCGATCCGGGCGGCATGGTGACGCGCGCGGTCAAGGTCGATGGCGGCTATGTACTGAACGGCGCCAAGATCTGGATCACCAATTCGCCGATCGCCGACGTGTTCGTGGTCTGGGCCAAGGTGATCGACGAGCGGACCGACGAATGGGTGGTGCGCGGCTTCGTTCTGGAAAAGGGCATGCCGGGCCTTACGGCACCTAAGATCGAGGGCAAATTCTCGCTGCGCGCCTCGGTCACCGGCGAGATCGTCATGGCCGACGTGTTCGTGCCGGAGGAGAATCTGCTGCCGGGCGTGACCGGCCTCAGGGGCCCGTTCACCTGCCTCAACTCGGCGCGGTTCGGCATCGCCTGGGGGGCGCTCGGCGCCGCCGAGGCATGCTGGCACGCGGCACGTCAGTACACGCTCGACCGCAAGCAGTTCGGCCGGCCGCTCGCCGCCAATCAGCTGATCCAGAAAAAGCTGGTCGACATGCAGACCGAGATCACGCTCGGCCTGCAATCCTGCCTGCGCCTCGGCCGGCTGCGCGACGAGGGCCGCGACGCGCCGGAGATGATCTCGCTGCTGAAGCGCAACAATTGCGGCAAGTCGCTGGACATCGCCCGCGTCGCCCGCGACATGCATGGCGGCAACGGCATCTCGGATGAATACGGCGTGATCCGCCATGTGCTCAATCTCGAGGCGGTCAACACCTACGAGGGGACACACGACATCCACGCCCTGATCCTGGGCCGCGCCCAGACCGGCATCCAGGCGTTTAGTTAGAACAATTCTCTAAATCGTGGGCCTCGTCGCGAGAGACAGCGACGAGGCCTTGACGACCTGACCTTGTTCGATGGATGCGCAAGGCCGGCGGCGGGGGGAACCTCCGCCCAACCGGTGCCGGGGCGCGATCATCCGAGTTCGCATCACGCCGGTTTTCGTTAGGTAAAGAACCAGAGACCTATACGAAAACGTGTGGTGCCCAGATAAACGTCTGTTATAGTTGTGGCAATCGGATGATCGGGATGATGTCGTTCGTCCCGAAAGAGATGCCTGGCAAAAATAGAGCGTACTAAGAACCTACCAAAGGTTAGCTCTCATGGTCAGCAGCCTATTTGACAATCGAGTCCACCGCGAGACGGACGGTGTGACGTTGTTGCTCGCCAATGTTCTCGAAACACCGATCAAGTACGCCCATTACCGGCTCAAAGTAACGTGGCAATAGATCTCCGCACGCCGTCGGCAAGTGCCGCGATCGTTAAGCGGTGCGCCGGCGATATCTGTAATCCTCCATGACGACATCATGCGCTCCGACACAAGCGAACATTCCGGAAATACTCCGCCTAGCATCAAGCCTAGCGATATAGACGAGACGTAAAATCGCTTCCAAACGTGGCCCGCTTGGAAAGAAAATTAATGAATAACAAAAGTTACGGGAAAAAGTTCGGCGGCAAATCCAGATATCAGTCGCAATCGACGGTATTGACCCTCGCCTTGACCTCGGCGTTGACCACAATCGTGCACACGGCCGTAAAGGCCGATCAGACGATTTCCAGTGCCACGTCGAGCCAGATCAATTGGACCACCGGCAACGTCACGATCACCAATACCGGATCGGTATCCGTCTCGACCACCGCCGTGAGCATTGGGGGATCGGTCGGTACGTTGACCAACAACGGCACCATCACCGCCGGTACCGGCTACGCCGGCATCTCCAACTTCGGCGAAACCGCCACGGCGATAAACAATCGCGGGACCATCAGCGGTGGCGACTACGGCATCAGCAACGTCAACGGCACCATCGGCACGATCAGCAACAGCGGCACCATCAGCGGCATCAACGGCATTTTCAACTACAACGGCACGATCACCACGCTGAGCAACAGCGGCACCATTACCGGCAGCGTGGCCGCCATCTACAATCGAAGCAGCGGCACGATTGGTACGCTTGCCAATTCGGGGACGATTGCCGGCAATATCTTGAACGCATCCAATCACAACCTGAATATTGGTGGCGGGACCGGTTCGACGTTCGGCATCTTGACTAACATCAGCGGCGGCATCGGTTCCGGGAATATCGGCACTCTCACCAATACCGCTGCGAATATCTTTTTCACATCTGGCAACCTACTGCTGAACGACAATATCAACGTCGGCTCCTCTCATACGGTCACCAACTCCGCCAGTACGCTGCAAGTCAACAATTCGATAAACATCACCGGCAGTTACAGCCAAAGCGCCGGCGCCACCTTGAACATCGGCGTCGGCGATAGCGCTACGTCAGCCGGCAGCCTCAGCGACACCGGCTATGGTCGCCTGGTGGTCTCGGGAAGTGCTACGATCGCCGCGAATTCGTCGGTCAGCCTGCAAAAGCTGAACAGCTACGCGTTCGCCCCGGGCCAGCGTTTCGTCGTGGTGGACGCGTCGAGCGCCGGTACGAATTACAACCAGGCCAGCCTGAACTACACGGCCGGCGGCTTTAGCGGCGTCCTGACCGGCCAAAACGTGACCGCCAGCGGCCGCAGCGATCTGGTGATCACGCTGAGCGCTAGTCCGACGCCGACGCCCACTCCAACGCCGACGCCCACACCGACGACCCCCACGCCAACGCCGACGACACCGACGCCCACACCGACGACGCCGACCACACCAACGCCGACGACACCGACGCCGACTTCACCGACGCCAACCACGCCGACGACGCCCCCGACGACGCCCACACCGACGCCGGCGACCACGCCGACGACTGCGCCTGCGACCGTGCCGAATGCCGTTTCGGCGCTTTCAGGCCTTTCTCACTATTCCGGCATCAGTCCCGCGCTGTTGAATCTGTTCGATGCCGCCACGGCCCTGACGCTCGGTTCGAGCGCCGAGGCTAACCGCGCGGGGGTGCAGCTGAGCTCTGTTTCGCGGACATCGGCGAGTCAGGCGGCGACAGCGCCGACTCTGGATGTGCTGAACGTGGTGGCCGCCCATGCCGCCGGTCTTCGTCTGGCGCAGCTGGACGGTGAAACCGGTGTCGCTACCGGCGAGGGCCCGCCCGACCTGGGCGTATGGGGTCAGGTACTCGGTGGCCATGCAAGCCAGGGCAAGCGCGACCAGGTGGACGGCTACGCCGCCGATTACGGTGGCCTGCTGTTCGGTGTCGATCAGGCGATCAGCGAAGACTGGCGTGCCGGAGGCGTGTTCAGCTACAGCCACACCGCCGTCGGCGGCAAGGGGGACAGCGCCGGCAATTCGACCGGGATCGACTCCTATGCGCTGATCGCCTATGCCAGTTATGGCGGTGAATCATGGTACGCGAATCTCTCGGGCGGGGCCGTGTGGCAGCAATACGACACGAGCCGCGCCATCAGCTTCACGGGCTTTTCAGGAATCGCCGACGGCCATTTCGGCGGCATGCAGTACGTGGCCCAGGCGGAGGCCGGTTACCCTGTGCCCCTCAGCGTCGTCACGCTTACACCGCTGGCCGGCCTGACTTATAACTACCTTCACCAGAGCGCCTATACCGAAAGCGGCGGTAACGGCGCGGCGCTATCGGTCGGCGCCGCCCACACCACCTCGGTCAGGAGCGACTTGGGTGTGAAGATCGAGCGGGAATTCACGACTTCTTACGGTAATATCGTGCCGGACCTGCAGCTGAAATGGCAGCACGAGTACGACAACACCAGACAGTCGACCAATGCCAGCTACGCGGCGGACCCCACGGGGGAGACTGCCTTTACGACCGTCGGAGCAAGGCCGCTGCCCGATTTGGCGGTGATCTCGGCGGGGGTAACGTTGCTGCGGACCAATAATCTCAGCCTGACGGCACGCTACGAGATTCAGACGGCGCCGCAATTCGTCGCTCAGACCGGTAGCCTGCGTCTGCGCCTGCTGTTTTAAGCCGACATCCGCCGCGCGGAAGGCGGCTATTGGAGCTATGCATGTCGAATGCGCCAAATTCGCTGAGCATTCCGGACGCGGTCGGCCGAGCCTACGCCCATTGGAACGCCGGTCAGGCAGACCAGGCGGACCTATTTTGCCGACGGGTGCTGGCCGCGCGGCCGGGCCACGCCGACGCGCTTCATCTGCTCGGGCTGATGGCGCATGCCCGAGGCAATCTGGACCGGGCTATCGCCCACCTGCGTCAGGCCTGCAGGGCGCCACGCGCGCCGGCCGTCTACTCCAGCAACCTCGCGGAAATGTATCGCCAGAAAGGCCTGTTGGCCGAAGGCGAAGCGGCCGCCCGGCGAGCCGTCGCGACGGACCCAACGCTCATATCGGGCTGGAACAACCTCGGCATCGTGCTGCAGGAGGCGGGCAAGCTGGAACAAAGCCTGGACTGCTTGGAGCGGGTGGTGGCACTCAAACCGGACTGGGCGGAGGCTCACAACAACCTGGCCAATACCTTCAGGCGACTGGACCGGCTGGATCGCGCCGAATGGCATTACGGCCAAGCCTTGGTCCTTAACCCGGATTATGCCGAGGCCCACAGCAATCTTGCGTTTCTCCTCACCGCCCAAGGCCGCTACGATCGGGCAGCCGCCGAGGCACGCCGGGCGATCGACCTCAATCCCCAACTGGCCGACGCCTATCTGAACCTGGCCGGCGTGGAAACCGCGCGCCACCGTCACGGCGAGGCGCTGCGGGCGCTCGACGCGCTGCAGGCCTTTGCTCCTCGGCACCTGGCTGGCTTGGTCGCGCGTGCCCAGACCTTGAGGCAACTCGGACGGATGGAGGAGGCGCTTGAATACGCCCGGCAGGCTGTGGCGTTGGCACCCCGCGGCGCCGAGGCCCATAATGCGCTGGGCCAGGTGCTCCGGGCCCTAGATCGACACGACGAGGCGCTGGCGCAATTCGACCAGGCCGCCGAACTGCCCGGCACCGTGGCTGAAGAAGCTCTGATCGGGCGCGCCATACTGTTCGTGGAAGCCGGACGCCAGGAGGATGCCTTGGCGGCCTTCGACCGGGCACGGGCGGCTTTCCCGGGATCCTTGCGTGTGTCGATCAATCGTGCCGATTTCCAGCCTTTCGCGGCGGGCGACCCTGATATCGCCGCGATCGAAGCCCTGATCGCAGAAGGCGAGAACAGATCTTTGGCCGATCGTCTGTTGGCCCATTTCGCGCTGGGTAAGGCTTATCTCGATTTGGGCGATGCCGCGCGCGCCTTCCGCCACCTTGACACGGCCAATCGCCAGAAGCGGGCGACCTTCACGTATGATTCCGCGGCCACATGCCGGTGGCTCGACCGCATCGCTCACACGATCACGCCCGACTTTCTCGGTCGGTTCCCAGGGTCGGGAGCGCCGTCGGATCTGCCGGTCTTTATTATCGGCATGCCACGTTCCGGCACGACGCTGGTGGAGCAGATACTGTCTTCCCACCCCCAGGTGTTTGGCGCCGGCGAGTTGCCGGCCCTGCGCCTGATCATCGAGGGCCGGGGCGGATTTCCCGATTCCGTGAAGACGATGACACGGGATGACTTGGCCCAGTCAGGCCGTGAATATCTCGCCCTGGTGGCGCCGCTGGCCCAAGACCGGCGGCGTCTGGTCGACAAGATGCCCGCCAATTTCTGTTATGCCGGATTGATCCCGCTGATATTGCCCGGCGCGCGCATCATCCACTGTCGACGCGACCCGGTGGATACCTGCCTGTCCTGCTACACCAAACAATTCGCCGGCGAACAGCACTTCGCCTACGATCAGACCGAGTTGGGAGAGTTTTACCAAGCTTACCGGAAACTGATGGCGCATTGGCATCGAGTGCTGCCCGCCGAGCGCTATATCGAGGTCGATTACGAGGCTGTGGTGGATGATTTGGAGGGCGTGGCGCGGCAGCTCATCAGCTTCCTCGGATTGCCCTGGGATGAAGCCTGTCTGCGCTTTCAGGACAATCGCCGGGTGGTACGCACCGCCAGCGTGAACCAGGTTCGCCAGCCTATTTATACAACCTCCAAAGGCCGCTGGCATAAATATGCCGAGCATCTCGGACCCCTCCTGTCCGCCTTGGGCATCGATGTGCCTGAACCCCGACATCATGATGCTTGAGCGGTCCACGCCGGCGCGCCTTAACGCCCCCCGCTAGTCGCTATGCGCGCCGTGCGGAAAACGTTCCACGCATCGGTGCTAACGGCCGTGCTGTTGACGGGTTCGCTGGCGGGTTGCGCCGCGCTTGATCCGAACGCTCATGCCGATGCGCTGGCCGAACCCGCTGGCTTGCACCGGGAACAAGTCCACACCGACAGCTTTCTGTTGACCGCCTTCTTCCGCGTCTCCCGGCGCGACCAACCGGTCACGATTTACATCGAGGGCGACGGCTTGGCTTGGGTCTCCCGCAATCAGCCGTCGCTGGATCCTACCCCTCGCCAGGCGATCGGCCTGGCCTTGGCCGCGGTGGATCCCGCGTCCAACGTCGTGTACCTGGCACGTCCCTGCCAATTCACGCCGATGACGCTGAACCCTCGCTGCGGCATCCCCTACTGGACCAACAGGCGCTATGCGTCCGAGGTCGTGGAGTCGATGAACCAGGCCGTGGACCGGTTTGCCGCGTTGGTACCGGGTCGACGTATTGACCTGGTAGGCTATTCGGGAGGGGGGGCCTTGGCCGTGCTGGTCGCGGCGCGGCGCGCCGACGTCGCGTCAATCCGTACGGTGGCGGGGAATCTCGACGACGACTTCGTCAATCGTCTGCATCGAGTCTCCGCCACGCCGCAATCGGAGAATGCCATCGATGTCGCGGCCAGGGTCGCGTCGATTCCCCAGCTTCACTTCAGCGGAGCCGATGACACCATCGTGCCGCCGGCCGTCTCGCAGCGCTTCGTTAGCGCGGCTGGGGGCCGATGCGCGCGGGCTCTGACGGTCCCCGGCCTCTCGCATGAGAGTGACTGGAGCAGGCTCTGGCCGGACTTGCTGGCAATCGCGCCCGAATGCCGCTAGCCACCAATCAGGCTGCGGGGCTGATCCGGCTCAGGACGCGAACGCCGCGATCGACGATATGCGTCCAGAACCGGTCGACCCGGCGCAGCGTGGCACTGGCCTCGGTCAGCGTCTCGGCATTGACCGGCGTCTGGCCCAGCGCCTCGACATGCCGATCATGCATGGCGTCGAGATCGGCGCAGAGGTCGAGACCCTTTTGCGACAGCCGCACGCGGATCGAGCGGCGGTCATGGGCGGACCGCTCCTGGATCAGATAGCCGTTCTCGACCATCTTCTTGACGTTGTACGAGACGTTCGACCCCAGATAGCAACCGCGCAAGGTCAGCTCGCCGACCGTCAACTCGGCACCGCCGATGTTGAACAGGATCAGGCCCTGAACGTTGTTGATATCCTGGACTCCCAGGCTATCGAGCTCGGTGCGAACCACTTCGAGAAACTGGCGATGCAGCCGCTCGATCAGGGCGATGGTGTTGAGATACGCTTCTTTCATGATCCGACCGTGGCAAATGGGCGCTGATCCAGAGCATCGCTCAATTGTCTTAATAGCGTTTTAAAATGCGCGGGGCCAGATTGCTCTCATAACCGGATTGTCGCATTAACCATTTTTTCGGGCTCGATCGCCTCCGGCGAGCACCAGATCCTCCGCCCCCAGCGGCGCGAAATAGCCGTCGAGCAGCGCGTCGTCGATCTCGGCCAGGCTGGCCGGCGACCATGTCGGCGCGTTATCCCGGTCGATCAGCACGGCGCGCACCCCCTCGAAGAAGTCGTGTCCGGCCAGGCAATGCTGGCTGAGGCGATAATCGACGACCAGCACCTGGGCAAGATTCAGTCCGCTTCCCTGCGTCAAGTGCCGGAAGGTCAGCTTGAGGTTGGTCGGCGACCCGCTGGCCAGCGCCTTGCGTGATGGGTGCCGATACCGACCGCCAGCGTATCGGCGGCCCCGGCGGTGCTCTCGGCGTTCAGCATGCCTCTCCCTAAACTCAGGTCGGCTGGATACGCCGTTTGGGCCGGCGGACGGGGGTCCCAAGGCAGCTTAAACCGTTCAGTCCCCCTGCTTCAATTGGACGTGCTTCAATCGGACGAGCTTCAATCGGACCTGCTTCAATCGGACACGGGGACCCCGCACCACCCGCCAATTGTCAGGGCGACCGCCGAAGCCTAGGTTGACGTCATAACAAAAGCGGATGGTGTCGCCGTGCCTGCTTCCTTCGCACCATTGGGTGCCTATCCCGATACGCGGCTGCGCCGCAACCGGCGTGACGACTGGTCCCGCCGCCTGGTCGCCGAGCACCGGCTCTCGGTGGATGACCTGATCTGGCCGATCTTCGTGCAGGAAGGCCACGGTCTCGCCACCCCGATCGCCTCCCTGCCCGGGGTCGAGCGGCTGAGCATCGATCGCACGGTCGAGGCCGCCGCCCAGGCGCAGGATCTGGGCATCCCGGCGATCGCCCTGTTCCCCGCCCTCGACCGATCGCTCAAGACCGAGGATGGCGCCGAGGCGTGGCGCGAGGATAATCTGGTGTGCCGCGCGGTCGCCGCGGTGAAGCAGGCGGTACCCGGCATCGGCGTCATGTGCGACGTCGCCCTCGATCCGTTCACCTCCCACGGCCATGACGGGCTGGTCAGCGACGGGCACGTGCTGAACGACGCCTCGGTCGAGGCCCTGGTGCGCCAGGCGCTGGCCCAGGCCAAGGCGGGCTGCGACATGATCGCCCCCTCGGATATGATGGATGGCCGCATCGGCGCCATCCGCCGCGCGCTCGACACCGCCGGGTTCGAACCCGTGCGCCTCATGGCCTACGCGGCGAAATACGCCTCGGCCTTCTACGGCCCGTTCCGCGACGCGATCGGCTCCAAGACCGGCAACGCGCCGCTCGACAAGCGCGGCTATCAGATGGATTCGGCGAATGGCGACGAGGCGCTGCGCGAGGTGGCGTTCGACCTCGCCGAGGGTGCCGACATGGTCATGGTCAAGCCCGGCATGCCCTATCTCGACATCGTCCGCCGGGTGAAGGACAGCTTTGGCGTACCGACCTTCGCCTATCAGGTGAGCGGCGAATACGCCATGCTGCAAGCCGCCATCCAGAACGGCTGGCTCGACCGCGACCGGGCGATGATGGAATGCCTGCTCGGGTTCAAGCGAGCGGGTGCCGATGGCGTACTGACCTATTTCGCGATGGACGCGGCACGGCGGCTGAAGGCGGGGTGATTGTTCCGAGATGATCCATTGTGCGTGCGCCATCTTCGTCAGGGAACGGCAATTGCTCCTGGCCAAGCGCGCGCGCCGCAAGACGGTGTATCCAAACTGCTGGGACCTCATCGACGGCCATGTTGAGCCCGGCGAGACGGTCGATCGTCGCCCCCTTCCCCCTTGACGCTCGCCCCCGCCCGAGGCACTTCACCGTCTCGCACATTCCTGAAAAAAGGCTGCCCCCTGGAACATTCACTCGAAGCATCCGAGATCGTCGAGACGGTTCATGGGGAGCACTCCGCCCATCATCCGATGGCCGATGATCGGTTCCGCAAGCTGGTCGCGATCTATATCGGTTTCCTGGCGATGTTGCTGGCGATCACCAGCCTGGGCGGCAGCAATGCCATGAAGGAGACGATCAACGCCAACATCACGGCGTCGGACACCTATTCGTTCTATCAGGCGCGCAACATCCGGCAGACCAGCACGGCGCTCGCCGCGGACGCGCTGGAGATCCTGCTCGCGACCCGTCCGGACCTGCCCGCCGAAGCCGCCGCGGCGGTCCGCAAGAAGCTCGACGCCTATCGCGCCACGGTGCAGCGTTACGAGAGCGATCCGGCCGGCAGCACGGGCAAGAAGGAGCTGCTGGAGAAAGCCCAAGGCTTCGAGCATCGGCGCGACGAGGCCCAGCGACGCGATCTCAGTTTCGAATTCGCCGAGGCGCTGCTGCAGATCGCCATCGTGCTCGGTTCGGTCGCCATCGCCGCGGCGTCGCGTCCGCTGCTGGGCTGCTCGGCCGTCCTCGCCGTCCTGGGCGCGCTGCTGTCGGTGAACGGCTTCTTCCTACTGGTCGAACTCCCGCTGCACTGACCCCACACGTTTCGGGAGAGGGGGGCCGGAAAAGGTGGATGACCTTGTCTGTGTGGCCGCTCCTGGCGGACTACAGGGTTTTTTCATGAATCCGCAGCATGCTCCGTCTCTCGACAACAGAAGCAGTTGGAAGATACGGGTGACGCGTATGACCGCCTTTTCACATCGGCCCCCACCTTCACATCGGCCCCCGACGGCGCCGAACGACGCCATCAGCCTCGCCTTCCCTTGCCACAAAGTTTTGTGAGGTGCGGCGCGCGATAACCTGCCCCAAGGACATGTCTCAATTGCTGTCGGATGGTGAAACCCGCGACAGCGTCATCCTGATCGAGATCACGGCCGATGGCCGCTTCCAGGTCGCCGGCTGCGACCCGTCCGACGCGCCCGCGCCTGAAGTGACCGCCGCCGAGATCGAGCACTATCGCCGCTGCGCGCGGTCGAGAGCCCCGGTCAGCTACGAAACGACCCTCGACGCGGTAACCGGAGAACGCCGCTTTCGTACCCGCTTGACACCGATCCGCGCGGCGGACGGCACGATCACCCGGATCGTCGCCATAAGGCGCGACACAACCACGGAACCGATGGTCGAGCGAGACCGGGAGGGCGGGGAGCGCTATTTCCGCGCCTTGGCGGAGAACTCCCCGGATCCGATCGTCTGCTACGACCGGCAGCGTCGGCGCGTCTATGCCAATCCCGCCCATGCGGCCGCGACCGGCGTCCCAGGAACCGATTTACAGGGCAAGACCCCCTCGCAGCGCGGGGTATTCGGCGGCGGGCAAACCGCCAAATATCTCGCCTGGCTGGATCGGATATTCGAAACCGGCTTCGCTGACGAATGCGAAGTCCATTGGCAGGATCAGGACGGCGATCATTGGTATTCCATCCGCGGGGTTCCGGAACGCGGTCCGGGCGGGGATGTCATGGGGGTGATGACGATCGCCCGCGATATGACCGAACGCGTCAAAGCCGAGCAGGAATTCCGCTCCCTGGTCGAGAACTCGCCCGATTTGATCGCCCGGTACGATCGGGACGGTAAGATTCTCTATCGAAACCCGGCACTGCGTCGACTGGTCGAAGAGGCTGGCAAGGCCCCCGGCAAATCTCCCGCTACCGACACGGCGCTGGTGAAACGCGACGACGTCATCGAAAAGCTTAGCGAAGTGGTGGCCACGGGACGAAGCGGCGAGCTGGAAACCGAATATCACGACCGGATGGGACACGTGAAATACGCGTCCATCCGGTTCGAACCGGAGTTCGATGCCGATGGGCAGGTCCAGAGCGTCCTGACGATCGGACGGGATATGACCCAACTCAAACAATCGGAACTCTCGCTGAGGGCCAGCGAGGAAAAGGCCGCTCGGACTCACATCCTTCTCCTCGATGCCATCAACAGCATCGATGACGATTTTCTGCTGTGGGATGCCGAGGGACGGCTGGTCCTGGCCAATAAGGTTTTCGATCGAGTCGGCTTCCCCGTCACCCCCGGCATGACCTATGCCGACTTCATCAGGAGCGCGATTCAAGACAGCAAGTATCTGGATGGGGGCGGGTCGCCGGACGAATTCGCGAACGATCTGATCAGCCGTCACGCGGTACCCGGCACGACGTACGACCTGCGCCTGGCATCAGGCAGGATCGTTTCGGTTCGCAGGACACCGACCAGCGAGGGCGGTGTCGTGTCGATCGGCACGGACATCACCGCGCATCGACAGCGGGAAGCGGAATTGCAGGCGGCGCGGGCCAATGCCGACCGGGCCAATCGGGCAAAGACCGAATTTCTTGCTCATATGAGCCACGAACTGCGCACCCCGCTCAACGCGATCATCGGGTTTTCGGAGCTGCTTCAGCTCAACCTTCCCGGCACCCTCACTCCCGCCCAGCAGGAATACGTCCAGGATATCCACAGCAGCGGCAAGCATCTGCTCGACCTCATCCAGGACGTCCTGGATTTCGCAAGCAGCGAAACCGGCCATCTCAAGCTGTCGCCGAAGCCGATCAAAGTGCCGCTGGCCTTGAGCCAGGTCTACAGCCTGCTGCTGCCGGTCGCCGGGAAAGCCAATGTGCAACTGGCCCTGCGCGACGCGGACGTGCCGGATGTGGTGGCCGACGAATTGCGGTTGCATCAAGTACTGATCAACCTGGTCTCGAACGCGATCAAATACAACCGAACCGGCGGCTTTGCCGAGATCGCCGCCGAAGTGACCGCGGATGACAGGATCCGCTTCATGGTCACGGATACCGGATGGGGCATCGCGCCGGAACGATGGGGCCAGCTGTTCCGGCCGTTCGAACGACTGGGTGCCCGGCACGCCTCGATCGAGGGGACCGGTATCGGTCTCGCGCTGGTGAAGCAGCTCGTGGAAGCCATGGATGGATCGGTCGGCTTTACCAGCGAGGCCGGGCGGGGCAGCCGTTTCTGGGTCGATTTGCCGAGGGCAGCAACGACCGACCCGACCGCATTCTCAAACGGTCTCTAAGCCCCGTCCAAAAACGCCTCGACCCGGGCGATCTGTTCGTCATCCATCAGCGCCGGCGCATGGCCGATGCCCGGCAGTTCCCAGAGTTCCGCGCCCGGTCCGCGCCGCGTCATCTCCTGCGCCGTCGCCGCCGGCAACAGGTCGGACTCCGTCCCGCGCAGGACCAGGGTCGGGCAGCTTATGCGGTCATAGCTGGCCCAGAATTCCACATCGGCCATCTCGCCCTTGAGCGCGTCGCCGATCGCCGGGTCGTAGCCCAGCGCGAAGCCGCCATCCGCCAGCCCCCGATGGCCATGGACGGCCAAATGACGCCATTGCGCGTCGGTCAGCGGGCCGAACGGCGCGTGCACCCGGCGCAGATAGGCCTCCACCTCGCCCAGATCGGCGAAACGCGGATCGCCGCCGACATAGCCGCCGAGCCGCTCCAGGGCGGCTTTGGGGATGAACGGGCCGATATCGTTCAGCACCAGCCGGCGGATCGGCGATCCGGGCAGGCTCGCCAGCAGCATGCCGATGATCCCGCCCATCGAGGTGCCGATCCAATCGACCTCGTCGACCCCCAGCGTGGCAATCAGCGCCGTGGCATCCGCCATATAGAGCGGATAACCGTAATCCTCGGACGCCGCCAGCCAGGGGCTGCGCCCCCGCCCCGGCATGTCCGGACACAGTACCCGGCACCGCCGCGCCAGCCTGGCCGCCAACGCGTCGAAATCCCGGCCGTTGCGGGTCAACCCGTGCACGCAGATCACCGGCACGCCACCGGCCCCCTCGCCCCAAGCGGCGTAGACCAGGGGGTGAAAACCATGCGGTCCCAGGCAGGAAATCCGTCGCTCGATCATTGCCGCCACTCTCATGTCGCCTATCGTCATCTCGATCGCGCTGGGGTATGGATCGGAACAAACAACCCACCGGATCAAGAAACATTGGGCAAGGATATCGCCATGGTAGCCGGCCGGCCGCAAAATGGCCCCATGAACTCCGCTGACGCCTCAGCCCCCCCGAACGCGAAGGGCCCCCTCGCCGGGATCTTGGTCGCCGATCTGTCGCGCATCCTGGCCGGCCCCTATTGCACCATGCTGATGGCCGAGCTGGGCGCCCGGGTGATCAAGGTCGAAACCCCGAAGACCGGCGATGATGCGCGACAATACGGTCCGTTCGTCAACGGCAAGTCGACCTATTTTTCCTCGGTCAACCGCGGCAAGGAATCGATCGCGCTGGATCTGAAGGCGCCGGCCGACCGGGCGATCTTCGAAAAGCTGCTGGAGACCGTCGACGTGCTGGTCGAGAATTATCGGCCGGGCACGATGGAAAAGCTCGGCTATGGCTGGGAGACGCTGCACGCCAAATATCCGCGGCTGATCTATGCCGCGGCGTCGGGCTTCGGCCATACCGGCCCCTACTCCCAGGAACCGGCCTACGACATGGTGGTCCAGGGGTTGGGCGGCATCATGAGCATCAACGGCCATCCGGGGGCGCCGCCCGCCCGCGTCGGCATATCGGTCGGCGATCTCGGCGCCGGGCTCTACACGGCGGTCGCCGTGAACGCGGCGCTGCTCCACCGGGAGCGCACGGGCGAGGCCGTGAAGGCCGATATCGGCATGTTCGATTGCCAGATCGCGCTGCTGGAAAACGCCGTGATGCGCTACACGACGACCGATAAGGTGCCCGGCCCGATGGGTGCCCGGCACCCCTCGATCACGCCGTTCGAACCCTTCGCGACCGCGACCGGCGAACTCATCATCGCCGCCGGCAATGATGCGCTGTTCGCCAAGACCGCCGCCGCGATCGGCCTGCCCGAACTGATCGTCGATGCGCGGTTCCTGACCAACGACCTGCGCTGCCGGAACGTCGAGGTGCTGAAGGAACTGATCGAGGCGCGGATGAAGACCATGCCGCGCGACCATTGGGTCGAAAAGCTCCAGGCGGTCGGCGTGCCGAACGGCCCGATCAACACGATCGATCAGGCGCTGGCCCACCCGCAGGTCGCCGCGCGCAACATGCTGATCACCGTCGACGACCCGGTCAGCGGTCCGTTGCGTTTGTCCGGCAACCCCCTGAAGCTGAGCGGCTTCGAGGATCCGACGACGCGGGCGCCCGCCCCGGAACTCGACGCCGATCGCGCCCGCATCCTGGCCGAACTCGGCCTCTGAACGACATAGCGATACGAGGAGACGTCCCATGCCGCCAATCCGCTTGATCCCCCAGCTCGATCCCTTCGCGTTGGCGAGCGATCTCTCGAACAAGCTGCTCATCGACGGCGCTTTGAAGGCGGCGGTCGGCGGCCGAACCTTCGGCGTGATCAACCCGGCGACCGGCCAGACCATCGCCGAGGCGGCCGAAGCCGATGAGGCGGACATCAATCTGGCGGTGGCGGCCGCGGTCAAGGCGCAGAAGGCCTGGGGCAAGATGCTCGGCCGCGAGCGCGGCAAGCTGGTCGCCGAGGGCGGCCGCCTGCTGCTCGACCATGTCGAGGAGATCGCCCGGCTGGTGGCGCTGGAGACCGGCAAGGCGCTGCGCACGGAAAGCCGGGTCGAGGCCGGCGTGCTGGCCGATGTGTTCACCTTCTTCGGCGGGCTCGGCTCGGAGTTGAAGGGCGAGAGCGTGCCGTTCAAGACCGACAGCCTCACCTTCACCCAGCGCGAGCCGATCGGCGTGGTCGGCGCCATCATCCCCTGGAACGTGCCGCTGCTGCTGATGGCGCTGAAGATCGCGCCGGCGCTGGTCGCGGGCAACGCGGTGGTGGTGAAATCCGCCGAGGAGGCGCCGCTCGCCGTGCTGCGGACCTGCCAGATCCTGAACCAGGTGCTGCCGCCCGGCGTGCTCAACATCCTGTCCGGCGATGGCCCGACCGCGGGCGCTCCGCTGGTCAGCCACAAGCGCGTCGGCAAGGTGACGTTCACCGGCTCGGTCGAGACCGGCCGGATCATCTACCGCGCCGCCGCCGAAAAGCTGATCCCGGTCACGCTGGAGCTGGGCGGCAAGAGCCCGATGATCGTCATGGGCGACGCCGACCTGGATCGGGCGGTGGCCGGCGCCATCACCGGCATGCGCTTCACCCGCCAGGGCCAAAGCTGCACCGCCGCCAGCCGCATCTTCGTCCATGCCAGCCTGCACGACGCCTTCGTTGCGAAGCTGAAGGCCCAGGTCGATGCGATGAAGATGGGCGATCCCCTGGACGAGGAAACCGATATCGGCACGATCATCTCACCGGAGCAATTCGCCAAGGTGAAGTCCTATATCGGCATCGGCGAGGCGCTGCCGGGGGCGGTCACCCTGCGCTGTTCCGCCATGCCCGACGATCCGAAGCTGTCCAAGGGGCTGTTCGTCCAGCCGGTCATCTTCACCGGCATCGGCAATGACAGCCGGATCGCCCAGGAGGAGATCTTCGGGCCGGTGACCTGCGTCATCAAGTTCACCGAATTCGACGACGCGATCGAGCAGGCCAACGACAGCGATTTCGGCCTGGCCGCGTCGATCTGGACCAAGGATCTGAAGACCGCCTTGGAGGCGACCCAACGGCTCGAGGCCGGGCTGGTGCAGGTCAACCAGAACCTGGTGGTGCAACCCAATATGTCCTATGGCGGCGTCAAGCAATCCGGCCTCGGCAAGGAAGCCTCGCTCGAATCCATGCTCGAGCATTTCACCCATAAGAAGACCATCATCCTGAACATGGGATAGACGGCACCGAGCAAAGTTACGCGCCCGACGAGTTACGCACCCGACACGGGCGACGCTGCGTTCTTGCGTCGCCCTCATCCTCAGGTGTACCTGTCGTCGAACGCGTGATTGTTCGCGGCGCCCAGCCGAATTGCCGCCAGCGCCGCCAACCACGGATTAGAACGACCGATATGCCGCCCCAATCGAAGAAAACTTGTGCGGGCTGGCGTTGACGCGCAAGAAGACCATCATCTTGACCTTGGCCTGATCGGACCGACGACTTGGCGTATCGACGTTCTCGCAGGAAGCGACACTCCTGGCTGCGGCGCTTGTTCGGCGGGCTCGTCTTGTTGCTCGTGGTCGTGGCGGGGGCGGGATATTACTGGCTGCATAGTGCCCTGCCGCAGATCGACGGCACGATCTCGCTCGCCGGGCCGCATGCCGCGATCGATATCATCCGCGACGAGAATGGCGTGCCGACGATCAAGGCATCGAACGACGCCGATGCCGCCTTCGCGCTGGGCTTCGTCCATGCGCAGGAACGGTTGTTCCAGATGGATCTACAGCGCCGGCTGGCGACCGGCCAATTATCCGAGGTGATCGGGCCGGCGACGCTCGATACCGATCGGCAGATGCGGGAATTCGGCTTCCGCAAGGACGCGGTATCCGATCTGGAGCACATGTCCCCGGAGTTTCGCGCCGTCTTGCAGGCCTATGCCGCCGGTGTCAACGCGTTCATCGACAATCGGCCGGGCGCCCTGCCGGTGGAGTTTTACGCGCTCCGGTACCGGCCGGCGCATTGGGAACCCACCGATACGTTGGCCTTCGCCAAGTTGATGTCGCTTGAGCTCAGCGGCAATTACCGGCGCGAATTGCTGCGCGCGCGGCTGGCTACCAAGCTTTCCGCCGCCCAGATCAAGCAATTATTCCCGGACTATCCGATCGATGGCCCGATAGCGCTGGGCAAGCTCAGCGCGTTGTACGACGCGCTGCCGCTCGACCGGATGCTGGCATCGCTGCCGCCGAATGTCGGGCCGACACCCGCCTCGAATAACTGGGTGGTCGACGGCAAGCATTCGGCGACCGGCAAACCGCTGCTGGCCAATGATCCGCATCTGGGTTTCTCGGCACCGGGCACCTGGTACCTCGCGCGCATCGAGATACCGGGCCTGTCGATCGTCGGCGGCACCTTGCCGGGGGCGCCGGTCGTCGTCCTCGGCCACAACCAGCGCATCGCCTGGGGCTATACGACGACCAATGCCGACGTCGAGGATCTGTTCATCGAGAAAGTCGATCCGGCCGATCCGACGCATTACCTGACGCCGGACGGTTCGCGGCCGTTCGACACGCGGACGGAGACGATCGCCGTGCGCGGCCAATCGCCGGTGACGGTCGTGCTGCGCTCGACCCGACATGGGCCGGTGATCTCCGATGCCAGCAAATCGATCGGCGAGATCACTCAAAGCAGTGAGGTGATCGCCCTGTCCGCGACCTTCATCGGCGATGACGATACCTCGGCGGAGGCGCAATGGCGGTTGTCCAAGGCGACCGATTGGGCGAGTTTCACCGCCGCCCTGAAGCTGTGGGACGCGCCGGAACAAAACATGGTCTATGCCGATATCGACGGGAATATCGGCTTCTACGCGCCGGCGCGGGTGCCGATCCGCCGCAACGGCGATGGCCTCATCCCCGTTCCGGGTTGGACCGGCGAGTATGACTGGACCGGCTTCATCCCCTTCGAATCCCTGCCGCACGCCTTCAATCCGGAAAGCGGCCATATCGCGACCGCCAACAACAAGGTCGTGCCGGATAGCTACCCCTATCTGATCACCAAGGAGTGGGAGCTGCCGTTCCGTGCCGAGGAGATCGAGGACGGCTTGGCCAAGACGCCCGAGCAATCGATCGAGGCGTCGACGCGAATCATGCGCAACGATGTGTCGCTGACCGCGAAACGCCTGCTGCCGCTGATGCTGAAGACGCCGCCTGCCAGCGAGCGGGCACGCCAGGCTCAGCAGCTGCTGAGCACCTGGGATGACCGGATGCGCGCCGATCGGCCCGAACCGTTGATTTTCACGGCTTGGCTACGCGAACTCAATCGCCGCATCTACGCGGATGAGCTCGGCGAACTGTTCCCGCAATACTGGGATGCCAACCCGCTCTTCATCGAATCCGTTTTGACCAAGTTTCCGGCTTGGTGCGACAACGTCAATACACCGGAGGTCGAGACCTGCGATCAGCAGGTAAGCAGCTCGCTCGAAGCGACGCTCGACGAACTCAGCCACAGCTATGGGAATGATATGACCACTTGGCATTGGGGCGCACCGCATGTGGCGCTCTTCGCCCACTCGTTGTTCAGCCGGATACCGGTCCTGCGCGATATCTTCGACCTGAAGATCGAGGTGGATGGCGGCAACGACACGGTGAACGCCACCGTCTCCAGCCTGGCGAGCCTCACCTCGCCCTATACCGCCGTGCACGGTGCCGGCCTAAGAGCCATCTATGATCTGGACGATCTGGATCGGTCGGTCTTCATGATCGCGCCGGGCGAATCCGGGCATCGCATCTCACCGCATTACAGCGACCTGCTGCAACGTTGGCACAATTTCGAATGGATGCGCCTACCATCCGGCATCCGTGGCGGCCATACCTTGCACGTGGTGCCGCAATGACCCCGGCCCAAGCGGTGTCGCGGACCGCCGCCGCCATGGTGCCACCGGATCTCGACGCGATACGCCGCGCGGCGGCCCTGATCCGCGATGCTGTGATCCGCACCCCCAGCGTGGTGGCACCGGCGCTGTCGACCCTGTGCGGCGCCGAGATCGTGCTGAAACTCGAGACCCTGCAACGAACCGGCTCGTTCAAGGAACGCGGCGCGCTGAACAAGCTGGCCGGGTTGACCGAGGCTGAACGCCAGCGCGGCGTGATCGCCATGTCGGCCGGCAATCACGCGCAAGGGGTCGCCTATCACGCGACGCGCCTGGGCATTCCGGCGACCATCGTGATGCCTAGGGGTACGCCCTTCACCAAGGTGGAGCGGACCGCCTCCTATGGGGCGACGGTGCTGCTGCGCGGTGACACCCTGAGCGAAGCGCGCGATGCGGCGTTCGAGCTGGCGGCCGAGCAGCAGCTGGTATTCGTGCATCCTTACGACGACGACGCGATCATAGCGGGCCAGGGTACGGTCGGCCTCGAACTGCTCGAAGACTTTCCACAGCTCGATACGCTGGTCGTGCCGATCGGCGGTGGCGGCCTGATCTCCGGCATCGCGACCGCCGCCAAGGGCATCAACCCTCGGATCGAGGTCATCGGCGTGCAGACGACCCAATTCCCGTCGATGCATCATACCTTGAGGAACCTGCCGATCCCGGCCGCCGGCCAGACGATCGCCGAAGGCATCGCGGTGAAGGAGCCGGGCGACCTTACCCGCGCGATCGTCGCCCGCCTGGTCGACGACATCGTGCTGGTCGACGAGCATCAGATCGAACGGGGGATCGATACCCTGCTGCAGGCCCAGAAACTGGTCGTCGAGGGTGCGGGAGCCGCCGGACTGGCGGCGGTGCTGGCGGAACCCGCACGCTTCGCCGGCAAGCGCATCGGCCTGGTCTTGACCGGCGGCAACATCGATGCGCGCATCCTATCCTCGATCCTGGTGCGCGGCATGCTGCGCAGCGGCCGGCTGGTGCGGATCCGCGCCGAGATCTCGGATATGCCCGGCACGCTCGCCCAGGTCGCCCGCATCATCGGCAATGCCGGCGGCAATATCGTCGAGATCTTTCACCAGCGGCTGTTCCAGGACGTGCCGGTCAAGCGCACCGATCTCGATGTGGTGATCGAAACCCGCGACCTCGCTCATGTCCGCGCCATTCTCGACGAGATGAAAGAGGCCGGCTTTCCGACCCGCCTGCTGTCCAATTCGACGCTCGACGGCGCTGGCTGATTTGGCGATGCATATCGTGATCATCGGCGCCGGGCAGGCCGGCGGCCGGGCGGCGGAGGCGTTGCGCGCCGTCGATGCCGACTGCGCCATCACCTTGGTCGGCGTCGAGACGCATCCGCCTTATGAGCGGCCGCCGCTCTCCAAGGGCGTGCTGACCGGCGCGCAGCCGGTGGCGACGACCTATCTCAATCCGACCGAGTTCTACGCGGCGAACCGGATCGTGCTCCGGCTCGGCGTCACCGCGACCGAGATCGACCGGGCTGGACGCCGCGTCCACCTCGACGACGGCGGCGTCCTCGGCTACGACGCCCTGCTGCTGACCACCGGCGCCCGCGCCCGGCGCCTGGCGATCCCCGGTGCGGATGGCGCCGATATCCACCATTTGCGCGATATCGACGACTGCTTGGCGCTCAGCCGGACCTTGGGGCCCGGCCGGCGCTTGGCGGTCATCGGTGCCGGCTTCATCGGCCTGGAGGTCGCCGCCGCCGCCCGCGCGCTGGAGACCGAGGTGACCGTGGTGGAGTTCGGGGCCCATCCCCTCGGCCGGGTCGCTCCGCCTGCGCTGGGCGCCTGGTTCGCCGATTTGCATCGCGCTCACGGGGTGGATCTGCGCCTCGGTGCCGCGGCGACCGCCATCGACCGGGACGGATCGGCGCCCTTGACGCTCAGGCTTGCCGACGGCGAAGCCATACGGGCGGATGCGCTGGCGGTCGGCATCGGCGCCGTGCCCAATACCGAACTTGCCGCGGCGGCCGGCCTCGCCGTCGATGACGGCATCGTCGTCGACGAGTTCGGCCGGACCAGCGATCCGGCGATCTTCGCCGCGGGCGACGTCACCCGCCACTGGAACCCGCTGCTGTGCCGCAGCCTGCGCCTGGAGGCGTGGCAGAACGCCCAGAACCAGGCGATCGCCGTCGCCCGCGCGATGGTGAGCGAGGGCACCGGCACGGCGGCACCCCATGCGGAGATCCCCTGGTTCTGGAGCGATCAATATGACGTGAACCTGCAATCCGCCGGGCATTTCGATCCGGCCGGCGCGGTCGTCTGGCGGGGCGATCCGACGGGCAAGGCCTTCGCGCTGTTCTATCTCATGGGCGACCGCCTCGTCGGCGCCAGCACTGTCAATCAAGGCCGCGAGATGCGGATGATCCGCAAGCGGATCGCGGAAGATCGCCCGATCGATCCGCGGCTTCTGGCGGACACCACGCTGAAGCTGGCGGACTGCCTGATCTAAGCCGTGCCTTATCTGAGCAGGCCAGATCTAAGCAGGCCGACCCTTTGGCAAGCCGCCCGTCTATGCTAAGCGAAAGCGTCATCGAGGTTTTCACCCAAGGAGCCACCGTTGCATCTTCGATCCGCCTCCCTTTCGATTTGCCAATCCTCGCATCCGGCGGTGCGCTCATGAGCGGCACCTGGGTCCGGTTGGCCGGCATCGACGAGCTCGCCGAGGGCGAGATTCTCGGCGTCGAGGCCGGCGGCAAGCAGATCGCCCTCTACAATGTCGATGGCAGCATCTACGCCACGGACAATGTCTGCAGCCACGCCTATGCGCTGCTGTCGGACGGGTATCTGGATGGCGACGTGATCGAATGCCCGCTGCATGCGGGACGGTTCGAGGTCAAGACCGGCAAGGCGCTCGGCGCACCGGTCACCAAGGACCTCGCCGCCTATCCGGTGCGGGTCGAGGACGGCGCCATCCTGGTCGATCTGGGCTGATCCCGGGGGCAGCCGCCCCCGATCGAATTCAGAGGCATTGGCGGACGTCCGCTTTGGTGTGCATTCCGGCCCCACGTCGAACATCGCGCAAGGTCCGAAAAGTGCCAGATCACCCCCCGGGCTTATCCTCACAGAATCGGATGCGATTGCTGAAGGGGTCTGTGACGGTCATGACCAGCCCCCAGGGCATATCCTCCACCCCAGGCTTGCCGTGGGTGTAGCCCTTGAGGGCGAGTTCCTGCTGGTAGGCACGGACGCCTCGCATGTTCACGAAGGCTGTGGAACCAGGGCTTGCATCACCATGGTGGCCGCTGAGATGCAGTGTTAGCCCGGACCGCGAAACCTGAGCATAGAGTGGGAAGTCGTCGCCGAAGCGATGCTCCCAATCCAGATTGAAGCCCAGAAAGCCGAGGTAGAATTCCTTGGCTTTGACATCATCGAAAATACGCATGATCGGGCTGGTGCGTTGGAACTGAACATTGTCGGATAGCGGCGCGGTGTTGCTGGCGGCGGCCAGTGTATTCCAACTATCGAGTCCAAGCTGGGCCGCGACGATCTCCAAAGCGGCGCTGTGGGGGATATAGATCTGCCTCTGGCTCAGCGATGTCCGAAGCGCTTTCGCCATCGTCTTAGGATCAGGAATATTTCGCATTGTACCGTACCTTGGCTCCGGCGAATGATCCGTCAGTGCTCGCATTGCTGACGCACTCGCCGCCCAAGACGGGTCACGATGCGGGAAGCTATAGGATACTTTCACCATCCCTCTCGGGCGCGAGCGGCAGGCAGTATCAGCCAGCGGCAAGCATATTCCGCTTGGAAACGGAGATCAACGGAAGCCCTCAAGTGGGACGAGCGGCGGTCGCCGGTCAATCGGCTGCGTTCTGTGTCGACTTTTCTCGCCAAGCGCTTTCCCCTTCGCTGTCGGGCGAAAATTCGGTGGGAATAAGCACTACCGGCCACGCACCGGCCGCCGTGGCCTGCTCCTGACCTTCAATTTGCGAAAACCCCGCTGCGATCATTGCCTCGACATTCTGGCGGGTCATCGTCACATCGAAGGGTAGATGGGCGGCGAAGGGGTCCCAGTCGAAGCAACCGATACACACATTGTCCATGGCGCTGCGCGGCAGGAAGGAGGTGAATTGCACCAGACCTTCGAAGGCCGTGATCGAGTTGATGAACAGGCCACCCGGCATCCGGCCAAGCGTTTCATAGCGTTGGGCGAGTGCCGCTTTTGCCGAGGACGGCCGGTAGCCGCAGCAATCGACATCATGCGGCGCATGGCTCATGCCGCATGCCGCGATCGCATCATTGAAGCCGGCTACGCGCTTGTCCGTGGCGTACTCGCCGGCGATGCCACCCAAAAAGTAAAGGTCTTTCGGGGCATCGGGGTGGGACCGCATTTTCTCGATCAAAACTTCGGTCAAAGCGCGGGCACCGCCGAAATTATCGGAAACCACGGACGGGGCCTCATTACCCGGCAAATCGATATTGATGCTGGGAATGCGGGCCGCCCGGCACAAGGCATTCAGAGGCTGCGGATTGCGGACGCCGACGACAAAGAGAAATTCGACCTGCTGCGACAGCAAGGCAGTGGTCACGCTGACTTCGATGGCCTCGTCTCGCTGCGTGCTCACCACGATCGGACAAAGACCGCGCTGGCGTGCCTCGGTTTCGAAAGCCTCGGCCAGGCCGGCAAAAAAGCGGTTCCGATGGTGCGGTAAGATCATGCCCGCCAGGCCCGAGCGCGACAGGCGCAAGCCGCGCGCCTTCATATTGACGGCATAACCGAGATCTTCGGCGGCTTTGAGGACGCGCTTGGCGGTTTCATCCTTGATCCGGTAGCGCGTCCAACTGCCATTGAGCACAACACTAACGGTAGCGGGGGATGCCTTGGTTGCCTTGGCAATATCGTAAATCGTGGATCTTCGTTTGCCCGCCGCCTGTGCCATTCCCTACTCCTAACACACGCTACGGCCTGCGCAATGGAGCACACTCACATCGATGCTAAATCCATTCAGCTTCCTTGACAAGAATTGCTGAATGGATTTAGCTCGGCAGATCTGGGGACAAGAGCTTGCTTGCCCGAGCAAGCAGAAAATAGATTCTGGAGGAAACAACCCATGGCTTCGAACTTCGCTTCGATTCCGGCGGCGGTCGAACGTCGCAAGTTTCTCATCACGTCGGTTCTCGGCGCCGGGACGCTCCTGTTTCCCGGCGTCTTAGGTGCCGCGCGCGCCTCTGCCGCCAAGCCGGTCATCGGCGTCGTGGTGAAAATCGGCGGCATTCCCTGGTTCAACGCGATGGAGGCCGGCATCAAGAAAAAGTCGGCCGAGCTCGGCGTCGATGCCTTCATGGTCGGCCCCACCAGCGCCGATCCGGCCCTGCAGGTTCGCGCCATCGAAGACCTCATCGCCAAGGGCGTCGATGTCATCGGCGTGGTCCCCAATGATGCGCAAGTGCTCGAGCCCGTGCTCGAACGCGCCCGCAAGGCCGGCATCAAGGTCATCACCCATGAATCGCCCAAGCAGCAGCAAGCCGATTGGGATTTCGAACTCGCCTCCGTACAGGGCTTTGGGGATGCTTATGGCAAACGCCTTGCCGAAGCGCTTGGCAACAAGGGGGGATACGCGGTTTTCGTCGGCTCGTTGACCGTGCCGCTGCACAACGCGTGGGCCGATGCCGCCATCGCCTATCTCAAGAAGAATGCGCCCGATATGAAGCTGATCGGCGATCGCTATGGCGTCGCCGAGGATGTCAACGCTTCCCGCTCCACGGCACTCGATCTCATCAGCGCCCATCCCGATCTCAAAGGTATCCTCGCTTTCGGCAGCCAAGGGCCGATCGGTGCCGCGCGCGCCGTCACGGAAAAGGGCAAGACCGGCGAAATCAAGGTACTCGGCCCGTTCTCGCCGGGGCAGGGCAAGCGGCTGGTGCATGACGGCGTCCTGACCGGCGGCTTCATGTGGAATCCGGAGCTGGCCGGCGAAGTCTTCGTCACGCTGGGCACCATGGTCGCCAAGGGCCAGGAGATTAAGGACGGCACCAATATCGAAGGCCTCGGCGTGGTTCATCCCGCGGGTCACAACCTCATCGTCGACCAGTTGGTGGAGCTGAACAAGGATACCATCGACGGCCTCGCCAATATGGGGCTGTAGGAAACGAGCGCGACGCTGGGTGCTCCCTCCCCCACGGGTCTAGATCCGGGGGGATGGGATGGAGGCCTAGCTCCGCGCGCCCACCCTTCCGTTCCCTCCCCGACTCCAGCCGTGAGGCTTCGATGACCGGTTTGGCTGCGACGACGAAAGATCCCGCGGGCGCGCTGATCAAGCTCGACAATATCTCCAAGAAATTCGGTGGCGTGAAGGCGCTGCGGTCGGTGTCGTTCGAGGTCATGCCGGGCGAGGTTCTCTGTCTCGCCGGGGAGAATGGCTGCGGCAAGAGCACGTTGATCAAGCTGATCAGCGGGGTCTTCCATCCCGAACCTGGCGGCGAGATGCTGTTCGATGGCCATCCGATCGACGGTCTTAGCCCTGCCAAGGCGCGTGCGCTCGGCATCCAGGTCATCTGGCAGGACCAGGCGCTGTTTCCGGAAATGTCGGTGGCCGAGAACATCGCCTTCGAGCGCAATCTCGGCGGGGGCCCAAGGCTTGTGAAGTATGGCGCCATGAAAGCCGCGGCGCGGCGCATCCTCGAGCGCCTGGGCGTGGACCTGGATCTCGACGCGCCGGTGCGCACCCTTTCCATCGCGCAGCGGCAAATCGCGGCGATTGCCCGTGCGCTGGTGGCCGATGCCCGCCTGGTCTTCATGGATGAGCCTACGGCCTCGCTCAGCCAGGCTGAAACCGATGCGCTGTTGGTCATCGTCCGACGCCTGTCCGCCGACGGCATCGCGGTGGTGTTCGTCAGCCATCGCCTCGCCGAAGTGCTGGATGTCTGCAGCCGGGTAACCGTGCTGCGCGATGGGCATTATGTCGGCACCTATCCGACGCAGGGCATGACGCAGACGCGGTTGACCGAACTGATGACCGGCAAGACCTTCGACTACGCCGTTCAGGCCCGGGACCTCTCGGGCGAGCCTCTGGTTCTGCAAGTCGAAAATCTCACCCGCCCCGGCGATTATGACGATATTTCCCTCTCCATCCGCCGCGGCGAAGTTCTGGGGCTCACGGGCCGTCTCGGCGCCGGGCGGACCGAACTGGCCCTGTCCTTGTTCGGGCTCACCACGCCGGCAAAGGGCACGATCCGGCTCGATGGCAAGGTCCTGTCGCTCCATTCGAACCGGGACGCCATCGACGCCGGTATCGCTTACGTCTCGGAGGACCGGCTCCAACTCGGCCTGATCCAGCCCCAATCGATCGGCGATAACACCACCATCACCGTGTTGAATCGCCTTCTCGATCCCTTCGGCCTTATTGCGCCGGCTAAGCGTGGCGCGCTGATCGACGATTGGGTGCACGATCTCGCCATCAAGGTCTCGACGCCGGACAATGCGGTTTCCACGTTGTCCGGCGGCAATCAGCAGCGTGTCGTGCTGGCCAAATGGCTGGCCACCAAGCCGAAATTGCTGATCCTCGACTCACCGACCGTCGGCGTCGATGTCGGCGCACGGGCCGGCATCTTCGCGATCATCCGCCGACTGGCGGCCCAGGGCATGGCGATCCTGCTGATCTCCGATGAGATCACCGAGGTCTATTTCAACGCCGATCGCATCCTGCATATGCGCGATGGCCGCCTCATCGGCGACTACGTTCCAGGCGCCGTACCGATCGACAGGATCAGAGGAGACGTCCATGCCTGATGGTCGCATCCTCGGCATTGGCGGCACCGAGCGTTGGCTGATCCTGGTCGTTCTTGTGATGATCGTGGGCCTTGCCTTCTCCACGGATACGTTCTTCACGCTGTCGAACCTGTTCGCCCTGATAAACACCAGCGCGGTGAACATCATTTTCGCGGTCGGGCTTCTCGTGGTGCTGATCGCGGGCGGGATCGATATTTCCTTCGCGGTCGGCGCCTCGGTCACCCAATATCTCACGACGCTGACGGTAATGTATGGCGGCGGCGGCGATTGGGCGTTCGGCTTTGTCGCCGCCGCTGCCTTCGGGCTGATGCTCGGCGCTTTCAATGCCGCTCTGATCTATCACTTCCGCATCATATCGATTGTGGTGACCATCGCCACGTTCAACCTCTTCTTCGGCGGTCTGATGTTCATGACCGGCGGCGTCTCGCTCTATGACCTGCCGGACTGGCTGGCTGACAGGGTCGTGCTCCTCCATCTGGAAACGGCCAGCGGCGGCGCCGAACTCACTCTGCCCGTGGCGGTGATGGCGATATGCGTGGCTGCCACCTGGCTTCTGCTGCGACGGACGACGACAGGGCGCCAGCTCTATGCCATGGGCGATAATCCCGAGGGAGCACGGCGCGTCGGTATCAATATTGGCGCCATGCATTATCTCGCCTTTGGCTGGCTTGGCATGATGGCCGGTATCGCCGGGCTGATGCAGGCCCATTATGCTCAGGAAGTCGTGCCAAACGCGCTTTATGGCCGTGAGCTCGACGTGCTTGCCGCCGTGGTGCTGGGCGGCGCCCGCCTTGGCGGCGGCAAGGGCACCATCCTTGGCGCGATCCTCGGCATTCTCCTCGTCGCCATCACCCAAAACGGGCTGAACCTGCTCGGTATCACGCCTTACGCTTTCAAGATGATCATAGGCGCCATCATTCTGATCGCCATCACCCTGTCCAGCGATGGCGTCGCCAAACTGATTGGCTCGTTGCGCGCGCCCAAGATGCGGGGATCCGAGGCATGACGACCTTGCCGGCCCGGTCCGCGCGCGCATCCGACTTTTCGGCGTCCATCAGGGGCGATGTTGTTGGCCTGCTCGGCTTCCTGGGGCTCGTGGTTGTGTTGCTCAGCCTGACCACCGATCGCTTCTTTTCCGGAACGACCTTCACATCGGTTGCCTTTCAGCTGCCCGAACTTGGGCTGCTCACCCTTGCCATGCTGATGCCGATCATCTCCGGCGGCTTCAATCTGGCGGCGACCTTCACCGCCAATATCGCCGGCCTCGCTATGGCCTGGGTGCTGCAGCGCTATGGTGGTGCCGATGCGGGAGCAGCGGCTTTCGTGCTCGGTGTTGTCGCGGCCCTCGCGGCGGGCTCGGCGGCGGGCTGGCTGATGGGCACGATCATCGCCTATACCGGCGCCCATCCCATTCTCGTCTCCCTGTCGATGATGATTTTTTTGCGCGGCCTTGGCGAATTCCTGACCCATGGCGGCGACATCTCCGGCTTCCCTGCCTTCGTGCTGACGATCGGACAAGGCACCTTGCTGGGCATTCCCGCACCATTGTGGGTTCTCGCCGCCTGCGCCCTCGCCTGGCATGTGGTGATGACCCGTTCCCGGCTCGGCTTCGCCACCCGGATGATCGGTTCCAATATCGAGGCCACACGCTATTCCGGCATCGACACCAAGCGTTCGGTGACACTGATCTACACCTTGTCGGGCCTGATGTGCGGCATTGCCGGTGTCGTCATGCTCGCGCGCTTCAATTCGGTGCGCGTCGGTCATGGCGAGTCCTATTTGCTCATCACCGTGCTCGCTTGCTTCCTCGGCAGGGTCGATCCCTTCGGCGGCTTCGGGCGGGTCGTGCCGGTTGTCATCGCCCTCGTCATCCTCCAGGTCATCGCATCCGGTCTCAATCTGCTGGGTGCCAACCAGCATCTGGCTACCGCGATGTGGGGCGCCTTCCTTCTCGCCGTCATGGTCCTACGCTGGATCTGGGCAACAGGGTTTCTGCAATCCTTCTTTCGTAACAATCCTAAATACGGAGAGAATTCATGAAGGGTTTTGGCGTTCATACCAGCCTGTGGGCGCATAGCTGGACCCGCGAGGCAGCCGAGCTCTCGATCGGCGAAGCGGCGAAATACAAGCTCGCTTTCGTCGAGATCGCGCTGCTCGAACCGCAAAAGGTCGATACCGGCCACACCCGGGCCTTGCTCGAAAAGCACGGCATCGGCGCCGTCTGCTCACTCGGCCTGCCCGACGAGTGCCGCCCCACCAAAAATCCGGACAAAGCGCTGGAGTTCCTGACGCTGGCGCTCGACAAGACCGCCGAGATCGGCGCCAAGGCGCTGTCCGGCGTGATCTACGGCTCGATCGGCGAGCGCACCGGCAAGCCGCCGACGCAGGCCGAATATGACGTGGTGACCACCACGATGACCAAAGTCGCGGCGTATGCCCGCAAACTCGGTCTTGACATCGGGTTTGAAGCCGTCAACCGCTACGAAAACCACATGATGAACACCACGGAGCAGGTGGTCGGCGTCATCGAGCGCATCGGCGCCCCCAATGTGTTCCTGCATCTCGATACCTACCACATGAACATCGAGGAAAAGGGCCAGGCCAACGGCATTCTCAAGGCCGGTGGGCATCTGAAATATATCCATCTGTCGGAGAGCGATCGCGGTGTTCCCGGCATGGGCACGGTTGCCTGGGATGAAGTGTACGGGGCTCTGGCCGGCATCGGCTTCAAGGGCGGCATGGCGATGGAGAGCTTCATCCATATGCCGCCTCAGCTTGCCTCGGCCTTGTCGGTCTGGCGGCCGGTTGCCAATAGCCGCGAGGAAATCTTGGCTGATGGCCTGCCTTTCCTGCGCAACAAGGCAAGGCAATATGGGCTGATCTAGCATTAGACCGCGTCGCAGGTTTGGCGACAGATCGGACGAAAGGACGGGTTTGCAGCGGCCCCTATCGGTGCATACGCTTACCTAGGTTTTCTGTTCCTCTGCTACTCAGAGCCCAATTACTGGCCCCCGAGGGGCCCTCATCTTGCCGGGCGCATATTCCATTCCGGGCTCGATGGTCAGGACCATGTTTTCCAGGATGACGGTACCATCGCCGAGCCGATGCGATGGCGGCTCGGTCAGCTGAAGGCCAAGTCCGTGACCGAGGCGGCCGACATTGTTTCCGACCGGGCCGCGGATTGTCTCGAGCCACTACACTTATGCCGCCCTAACGCCCCTGATGAACTGATTTACCTCCCCGGTGAGGCTATCGACCTGCTGGGAAAGCTCGCCCGCCACCGACAGAACCTCCGCCGCGGCCGAACCGGTCGCGGTCGAGGCTTCCCGGACGCCTGAGATGTTCGATGACACCTCCTGCGTGCCCCTCGCGGCCTCCTGAACATTCCGGGCGATTTCCCTGGTCGCGGCACCTTGTTCCTCAACCGCGGACGCGATTCCCGCCGCGATATCGTTGATCTCGACGATGGTGCCGATGATGCCCTGGATGGCCGTCACCGTTTGCGATGTCGCCCCTTGAATGGCCGTGATCTGCTCGGCGATCTCGGTCGTCGCCCTGGCGGTTTGGGTAGCCAGGGACTTCACCTCGGATGCGACGACGGCGAAACCTTTACCCGCCTCGCCGGCGCGCGCAGCCTCGATCGTGGCATTGAGCGCCAGCAAATTCGTTTGACCGGCGATCGCCTGAATGAGCGTCACGACGTTGCCGATCTTCTGAGCGCCCAGCGCCAGCGCCTGTATGTCGGTGCCAGCCCGCCGCGCATCATCGACCGCCTTGCCGGCGATCCTCGCCGACTGCTCCACCTGTCGACCGATCTCCTCGACCGAGGAGGAAAGTTCCTCGGTCGCAGCGGCCACGGTCTGCACGTTCGCGGAGGTTTGTTCCGATGCGGCGGAGACCGCGCCAGCTTGCATATTCGTCTGTTCGGCGATCGACGACATCGACCGCGCCGTCCCCTCCATCTCGATCGCCGCCGACGAGACGCCATTGACGAGTTCGCCGACCTTCGCCTCGAACGTTTTGGTTAGGCTCTCCAGTTGCAGTGCGCGACGAACCTTGGCCTCGTTATCCGCTGCTTGCGCCGCGACGAGGCGATCTGCCTCGATCATATTGTCCCTGAACACTTGCACGGCTTTCGCCATGTCCCCAATCTCGTCTTTGCGTCCGAGACCGACGATATCCGTCGCCATATCGCGTCGCGCCAGACGGCTCATCGCCGCGGTCATGCCCTTGACCGGATCAGCAATACTCCGCGCGATGGCGAAGGCGAGCGCGAGGCCGAACAGGACACTCGAGATGCCGATGACGAGAGCGATGTTGATGGTGGCGGCAATTTTATCCGTCGCAGCGATGTCGAAGGCATTGGCTGTCTTCTCGTATCCCTCCGAAAGGCGCCCGCCAATCTCCTCGAACTTTCCGGCTGCGGCTCTCGTCTCGGCGATCCCACTCTTCGCTTCCGGGACATCCAGCGCATTGTTCATGCCGCCAAAGTTCTTCAGCTTCGCTATGACGGCTTCATAGGCCGTAATCGCAACCTCCAAGTCCTTTGCCATCGTCAGCCGCGAGGGATCTTTCGTCCGGGCTTGGAGCTCCGCTAAATTTTGGTGAGCCTTCTGAAAGGCCCGGTCAGCCATCTGCCAATGACTCTGGTCGCCCGTCGCAAGCGCCATCCAGCCCTGCATCCTGCCTTCGAACGCCCGCTTCTCAGCGAGTTCCTCTAGGGCTTCATTGCCTCTGCTACGACTCACATTATCAAAGAAGGTTCGCGAGGATGCACTCGAATAAATTACAAAACTACTCAATCCGGCAATCAAAACGACCAAAATACCAAATCCGACAAGAAGTTTCGAAATTATTCGAGTGTTTCTCAGCACAAAAGATCTCCAATATAAAGAAATAAGTTACTATATAAATTTTTATTATAAATTTCTTATTAAATAGTTAAATATCGTACAGATCTCTACAGTATTCAGGATTTGTTCCATCGCTTCGGCGGTGCGGCGGGCCTCGTTGTTCGCGATCGATCCGAACTTGGGCCGTGAGCGTCGCAAACCGCTCCTGCGCGCGGGCGGCATTCACGGCGATAACCTAAGCGCACTCAATCGGCGGCGGCCCCGACAGAAACTCTGATGGCGCGTCGCTACGCATAAATCCGCGCGTAGAGCTTGATGATTTCCTCGGCCGTCGGCACGCGCGGGTTGTTGCCCGGCGAGCCGGAAGCCAGCGCCTGCTGGGCCATGGTGGCGGCGAGGTCGAAATAGCGCTGCCGGTCGATGCCGTATTCCGCCGGCGTCGGCACTTTGAGATCGGCGTTGAGGTTGCGGAGGCCACCGATCAACCGGGCCGTGGCCGCTTGGTCGCCTTCGCTGTCATCGGCGAGCCCCATGGCCTTCGCACATCGCGCATAGCGCGGCAGGGCCGCCGATGCGGAGAACGCCGTGACCTCCGGCAACAGCATGGCATTCGACAGGCCATGCGGCACGTGGAAGAAGGCGCCGATCGGCCGGCTCATGCCATGGACCAGCGCCACCGAAGCATTGGAGAAAGCGATGCCCGCCTGCATCGCGCCCAGCATCATGGCCTCGCGCGCGGCATGGTCACCCGGCGCGAAACAGGCGGTCCGCAGATTGCGCGAGATGATCTCGATCGCCGAGAGCGCCAACCCGTCGGTGAACGGGCTGGCCTTGCGGCTGACATAGGCTTCGATCGCATGGGTCAGGCTGTCGATCCCGGTATCGGCGGTCAACCGGAACGGCATGCTGAGCGTCAGTTCGTAATCGACGATCGCCGCGGTCGCCGTGCAGGCGAGCCCCATGATCAGCATCTTCTCGTCGGTCTCGGTATCGGTGATGACGGTGAACCGCGTGACCTCCGAACCGGTCCCGGCCGTGGTCGGGATCGCCACCAGCGGCACGCCGATCCGGGGGATGGGATTGGGCACCCTATAGTCGCGGACCCGGCCGCCATTCGCCGCCAGCATCGACATCGCCTTGGCCGTATCGATCGGGCTGCCGCCGCCCAGGGCCACGATGCAATCATAAGGCGCATCGTCCGCTCCGGCGGTCAGCACCCGCACCCCCGCCTCGACCACGTCGGTGGTCGGATCGGGCACGGTATCGGCGAACACGCCATAGCGGAGGGCCGCCGCGTCGAGCAGCGCCGTCAACCGGCCGAGCATGCCGGAGGAGCGCATGAACGGATCGGTCACGATCAAGGGGTGCCGGCCGCCGACCTTATCCAGAACCTCGGCGATCTGGGCGAGCGCGCCGCCACCGATCTGGATAAGCCGTGGAACGGTGATGCTGGCGATCATGACGAGACCTCCCCTCGAATGCGGCCGCCGATTCTTCGGCGTGTTTCCTTGGTCGACAGCTTAGCGCGATCTCGCCGCCGGCACAGTCCGCTCATAGTCAGCCGCTCATATCGGGCGAGCACCGAAAAGAAACCTGCTTCGGGATGAAATATCCGCCCGCCCTCCGCCGTTAGCTCGGTATCGGTGGAGCGCCAAAGCCACCGTAGTGGAAAAAATTCCCCTACGGGCTACGGCGGATCGGCCGGTCAACGACATCGCAACACTTCCGCTGTAATCATGGTGTGCCGGGCTGGAATGATCCGGATAGCCGTCAACCGCGGTTCTCAAGATGACGCTTAGGCCGCCGCCTGCTCACCCACCCACGCCCGGCTCCCCCCGGACGATCCTTGGCGCGCCTATGACGCGGCGTTTTCTCATGGTCGGCGGCCTCGGCGCCGCCGCCCTGCTGGGCGGTGCCGCCGGCCTCGCCCGGCGGATCGGCGCCGCGGCGACACCCGAGGCGCGTTTCTTCCGGATCGGCACCGCCGCCACGTCGGGCACCTATTTCCCGATCGGCGGCGAGATCGCCAGCGCCATTTCGAACCCGCCGGGATCGCGCGATTGCGAACGCGGCGGCAGTTGCGGCGTGCCCGGCATGATCGCGGTCGCTCAGGCGAGCCAGGGCTCGGTCGACAATGTACAGGCGGTGGCGAGCGACCGTATCGAGTCGGCGCTCTGCCAGGCCGATATCGCCACCTGGGCCTATACCGGGACGGGGATCTTCGACAAAAAGAAGCCGCTGATCTCGATCCGGGCGCTGGCCAATCTGTTCCCCGAGACCATCCACATCGTGGTCCGTGCCGATGGCCCGATCCATACGCTGAAGGACCTCAAGGGCAAACGCATCTCCCTCGGCGAGCCGGAATCGGGCACGCTGGTCGATGCGCGCCTGATCCTGGCCGCGGTCGGACTGAGCGAGCGGGACGTGAAGGCGGCCAACCTCAAGGTCTCGTCGGCCGCGACCGCCCTGCAAGACGGCTCGCTCGATGGGTTTTTCCTGTTCGGCGGCTATCCCGTTCCGGCGATCGCCGATCTGGCGGCGATGCTGCCGATCAGGCTGGTGCCGCTCGACGCCCAAACCCTGGAAAAGCTGCAGCGGCGCTCACCCTTCTTCAACCGTGAGGCGATCCCGGGCAGCACCTATGCGGGGCTGGAGGACGAGACGCCGACCCTGAGCATCGGCGCGTTGTGGATCGCCTCGACGACGCTGGACAACGACCTCGCCTACGCCTTGGTGAAGGCACTGTGGCAGGACGGCAACCGTCGGCTGTTCGAAGGCGGCCACCCGATCGGCAAGCGCATCACCCTGCCCCATGCCCTGGAAGGCATCAGCATTCCGCTGCACCCGGGCGCCGCGCGGTTCTACGCGGATGTCGGCATGGCAGTGAAAGAGCCGGGTTGAAGCCCCGAGCGGCTTGGGCCTCCCGATTCCTTGATGTTTGAACGATGGCGCGCATAGGACGTTACTCCTGGTACTCGCCGCCCTAGCGCGGTCAACCAGGGATTATTCTCGTGTTCAAGGTCATCCGCATCGCGATCTTCGCCCTTCCGCTGCTGGCGCTCGCCGGCTGCCACAAGGAAGGACCCGCCGAGCAAGCCGGCAAGTCGATCGACAATGCCGGACAAAGCATCAAGGACGCGATCGATCCGCCGGGTCCGGCACAGAAGGCGGGCCGCGCGGTCGACAAAGCCACCACCGACTAAACCCCGGCGCCTCGGAGCGGTGGGGCGGCTTGGTCGCGGCACCAGGTCGCGACCTGGGCGTGGGTCGCGAACCAGCAGCCGCCCTGCTGCTTCATATGCTCGATCAGCCGCCGGAGCAGCGGCACCCGGCTGCGATGGCCGATGACATGCGGATGCATGGTCAGCAGGAACAGCCCGCCCTCCTCCCAGGCACCGTCGAATTCGGCGCGGAATATCTCCTCCACCGCCGAGGGGGCCGTGTAGGGCCGTAGCCCGGAAAAACGCAGCATGTTGAAATAGACGGCATCGTCGCGGATCCATTCCGGCGGCAATTCGACCATGCCCGTCGGCTCGCCATCGGCGAGCAGCTCGTAGGGCTCGTCATCCGCCATCAGGCTGCTGTCGTAGAGCAGCCCCATCTCCCGTTCGATGCGCAGCGTGTTGACCGAGAAGTCCCAGCTCGCTGTACGCATCCCGACCGGGCGGAACCCCGACACCTTCTCCAGCGTATCCGCCGCGCGTAGGCTGAGGTCGCGTTCGTTCTCGTAGGACAGATCGGTGTTCTTCTCGTGGATCCAGGAATGGATGCCGATCTCGTGTCCCTCCCGCGCCACGCCGCGCACCTCGTCCGGATGCAGCAGGGCCGAGACGGCGGGGTAGAAGAACGTCGCGGGCACCGCATGCGCTTCCAGCAGCCGACGCAGCCGCGGCACGCCTTGCCGGTTGCCGTATTGGCCCTGGCTGATCCGCATCGGGCTGTCGTCGTTGTCGCGCAGCGGAATGGTCTCGTGATCGGCATCGAACGACAACGCCACGGCGCAGCGCGCACCGCCCGGCCAGTGCGACGGCTTTAGGCTGCGGCCGGCACGGGCGCGGCCGACGATCTCGCGCCAGACCGGCTCTTCCCACTGCCACGGCTCGCCGGCGGGACGGCCAGCGGGATGAGCTGCATCGTTCATTCGAGGTCTCCTTTGAGATGGCCACGCGATCTTAAACAGGTATCATCACGACCAACAAATGCTGGGATCACCACGCTGGGCTGGGCCGGTGAGCAGGCCGCCTGGATCACCGGCCAGACGCTGAGCGTCAACGGCGGCAAGTAAACCCTACGACACCCGCGAATTTCGCCCATCTTTATTTCGTCATCCCCGCTTTCTCGGGAATAACGATTGCCTTAATATTTTAAATCTATTCGCGACTACACCCGCCACTATTTCCTCGCGGCGCACCACAGCCAGGTCACGGGCACCTTGTCATACCCCGAACCGCCCGCCTCGACGATGTCGAGGCTGTGCCAGGCGGCCGCTGCCGCGTAGTGGTGCCGGATCTCCGCCTCGGTCGGGTAATTGTAATACCGGCCGAAGCCGTCACGATCCTCGCCCGCCCCCTGCTTGAAGCTCGCCCGAAAGCGCCCGCCCAGCTTCAAGGCCCGATGGATCAGCGACAGCACCCGCGCCAGATCCGCCAGCGGAACATGCAGCAGGCAGGCATTGGCCCAGATGCCGTCATAACACCCGATGTCGTCGATCGCCTCGAACAGCAGCGTCCCGACCGGACGGCCGATCCGCCGCGCCGCCTCCGCCGCCATTTCCGGCGAGCCATCCGTCGCCACGACATCGAAGCCGCGCCGAATGATCTCCTCGGTCTCGATCCCGGCGCCGCAGCCGAGTTCCAGCACCTTTCCACCAGACGGAAGCTCGTCTAGGAAATCGGCGAGCTGTCTTGTGGGCTTCTGCCGCGCCTGCACGGCGTAACGAGCGGCTTCATCCGCGTAAAACCGCAAGGTTGCTGGATCGTGCGCCACGTCTCTGTCCTTCCTCAATCGTTCCTCGAAGAAAATGACATGGAACGTGGCATATTAGGCGGGTGAACAATGAGGCTTGAGATGTCCTCCAACGCCGCTACCGATCCCGCCTGATCCGGTACACCGTCGCCTCGCCCTCGGCTATGGTTTCGACCAGGGTATTGCCGGTCGTCTCGCAGAAGGCCGGGAAGTCCTTTGCGGCACCCGGATCGGTCGCGACGATGTCCAGCAGGTCGCCGATCGCCACCGCCTTCAGCGCCTTGCGGGCCTTCAGCACGGGCAGCGGGCACAGTAGGCCGCTGGCATCCAAACGGGTCGTGGCCATCGATCGGGGCTCCTCTCTTCCACTCGCCTCAGTAAGGCGTTTTGTCCGGCCGTCTGTGCCAGGCGGCGAACGCCGCGAGCGCCTCCTCGGCCAGCACCTGGGTCATCGGCATGCGACGCTCCCCGATCGGGCGGGGGATCTCCTGATAAAGGAATTCGTCGTCGAAGCCGATCCGGGCCGCGTCGATCCGGCTATTGCCGTAATGGATGCGATCGAGCCGCGCCCAATAGATCGCGGCGAGGCACATTGGACAAGGCTCGCAGCTGCTATAGATCTCGCAACCCGCCAGGCTGAAGCTATTGAGGGTGGCGCAGGCGTTGCGGATCGCCACGATCTCCGCATGCGCCGTCGGGTCGTTGGTCGAGGTGACCCGGTTGTTGCCCTCGGCGATGATCCTGCCATCCTTGACGATGACCGCCCCGAACGGCCCCCCCTCCCCGATGCCCTGAGACAGGGCGATCGCGCGGCGCATGAAACTCTGCTGGGGCATCGGATGTTCCTTCCTGGTCCTCGATCACGCGGGTCATAGCCTAAGCTAGATCAACCCAGTCGTCGGTGCCGTAGTCGAAATAGCGCCGCACCCGTTCGCCATCCCAATGATACGTCAGATGGCCGGCCTGGATCGGCAGGCCGACGACGCGCGGGCGGAACGCGCCGACGCAGCGCCCGCCCGGCCGCCGCACGCTGGGATAATGCACGCCGTTGCTGTCCGCCGCCTTCAATCGGGCGGCGAGCGACTGGCCGGCGGTATAGTCCTCGGGATCGAGCACCGCCGCCCCTGCTTCGGTGGGCACCGCCGCAAGATCGTGCAACGACGCGTCGATCCGGCCGACCAGCACCCGCATATCCTCGTATCGCGGCCCGTCGCCCGCATCGCTCGCATAGCGGCCGAAATGATGGATCGTCTCGGCGATCGCCGTCGCCCGGTCCTCGGCGGCGTAATAGACCCCCCATTTGCCGTTGGAAAACCGCGAGCCCTGCGGATTGAGATGGGTGAACGAGGCCATGACCCAGGTGGCCCCGGGGCCGCTGACGCGGTCCTCGGCTGCCACCAGGCCGATCTCGCCCACTTCGTCGCGCAGACGCGGGTTGGTCAGCATCTCGGCGGCGATCAACGCGTCACGGATGGCGGGATCGGGCGAGACACGTTCGTAGAGATCGATCGGCGGGTGGCGCGACGCGATGATTCGCGTCGCCGCCGGCCAGACGATCCGGCGGATCGGCGGGGTGAGGGGATCGGCCATTGGATGGTTCAGGAAGCTGATGGTTTAGGGAGCTGATGGTTTAGGACCAGGGCGCGCGCGCGGCGTCCAGATATTGCCTCACGGCGGCGAGATCGGTGACGTCGCCGGCGCTCATGCGCTGCAGTGGCGATTGCCCGCCGAACGCCCGGTTCGGGCTCGCGACCCAGGCATCGGCCTGTGCCGGGTTCGCGTAGAGGATCTGCAGGGCCTTGAAGATGCCGCTGACATAGCCGATCCGCCGGATCGTATCGAGCGGCACGGCACCGACCTGCCCCGACCGCCACTTGTAGAACGTGCGCTGGGGCGGCGCGCCCAGGATGGCGCGCGCATCGATGGTATCGACCCGCCACAACTCCATAATCCGAAAGAAACCGATCAGCGCGTCGGCGGCGCGGACCATCCCGGCATCGATCGGTTGCAGCGCGGAGACCGTCATCGGCCCCTCCATAATTGCCTACAGGCAAAATATGGTCAATTAATGCCTTTCGGCAAGTCCTTTCAAGCTTCGAGCAACCACGCGCTGCACGAAACCGGCGATGCCTTCGGGAAAGGCCAAGACCATCAGCATGATGGTGCCGCCCAAGATCAGCCGCCAGAAGTCGAAGCGGGCCAACTCGTCGCGCAGGATGACGAAGACTCCGGCGCCGACCAACGGGCCGCTGGCGACGCCGACGCCGCCCAGCAGGACCATGACCAACCCGTCGACCGAGATCGGGATCGACAGGGTCGAGGCCGGGGTGACATTGCCCTTGTAGAACGCGTAGAGCGCGCCGGCGAGGCCGGCCGTCAACCCGGCGAGGCTGAACGCCAGCCAATGCACCCGGCGCACATCGATGCCGATCGCCTCGGCGCGCAGGCTGGAATCCCGGGCCGCGCGCAACGCCATGCCGAAAGGTGCCGCCAGCACGCGCCGAAGGCCCAACACGCCGAGCGCGCAGAGGCAGAGCGCCAGCAGATAGAACACGCGCCGATCGGCCGCCCAGGATGCCGGCCAGATGCCGATCAACCCATTGTCGCCGCCAGTCAGCGTGTCCCATTGGAACACCACCGACCAAGCGATCTGGGCGAAAGCCATGGTCAGCATCGCGAGGTACACGCCGGTCAGCCGGACCACGAACCAGCCGACCAGCACGGCCGCGATGGTGGCGGCGGCGATGCCGGCGGGGATCGCCGCCAGCATCGGCCAGCCCCAATGACGCACCACCAGGGCCGCCCCATAAGCACCGATCCCGAAGAACGCGGCATGGCCGAACGAGACCAAGCCGCCGGGCCCCAGGATGAAGTGCAGGCTGGCTGCGAACAGCGCGAACAGGATGACCTCGATCGCCACCACCAGCCAATAGGCCGGCAACAGCAGCGGCAGCGCCAGCAGGATGACGGCCAGCGCCGCGAGACCGAGCCGGCGCCAGAGGATCGGCGGCCGCCACTCGCCCATCGGCACGACCCCGCCGCCGGCCGCGCGCGACGCCGTGTCGGCACGCCCGAGCAAGCCATGTGGGCGGATCACCAGGACGGTCGCCATCACCAGGAATTCCAGCACCAGGATGACGCGTGACAGGGAGCCGACCAGCCCGAAAACATGAACCTCGCCGACCGAGATCGCGATCGCCTTCAAGATGCCGATCAGCAAGGCGGCCAGATAGGCACCGGTGATGCTGCCCATGCCGCCGACCACCACGACGACGAAGGCATCGGTGATGATCGCGATGTCGAGATTGAGGTTGGCCCCCTCGCGCGGCAGCTGGATCGCCCCGCCCAACCCGGCCAGGAACGCCCCCAGGAAGAACACGCTGGTGAACAGCCAGCCCTGGCTGACCCCCAGCAGATCGACCATCTCGCGATCGAGGGTGGCGGCACGCACCAGCACGCCCCAGCGGGTCCGGTTGAACAGCAGCCATAACAGGCCGAGCACCACGGGGCCGACCCCGATCAGCACCAGATCATATTCAGGGAACGATCGTCCCATGACCTGGATGGCGCTGCTCAAACCGGGTACGCGCGGCCCCAGGATATCCTCCGGCCCCCAGATCCTGAGCGCCAGATCGCCGATCACCAGCACCAGGCCGAAGGTGGCGAGCAGCTGGAACAGCTCCGGCGAGCGGTAGATCCGCCGCAACAGGACGATCTCGATGACGATGCCGAGGAGGCCGACGGCGAGGCCGGCGAGCAGCACGGCCAGGACATAGCCCGGCAAGCCGCCGCCGATCCGCGCCACCGCCGTGGCCGCGATGAACGCCCCCAGCATGGCGAGCGAACCATGGGCGAAGTTCACCATCCGGCTGACGCCGAACACCACGGACAGGCCGGCCGCGACCAGGAACAGGGCCGAAGCCCCGGCCAGCCCGTTCAACAATTGGATGACGATTGTCGCCATGATCAACGAGGGGAACGAGAAATGAGCACTATGCGGGCAGCTTATTCGGCCGGCCGCAGCTTCCTCACGTAATCGTCGGACGGCAGGAATTTGGCGCCATCGGCGAAGGTCCAATCGACCATGACGCCCTTGCCGTCACGCAGCGCCGTCTTGCCGACGAACGCACCCATCGTCGATTGATGGTCGATCGGCCGATAGGTGATGTCACCGAACGGAGTCGGTGCCACCAATCCGACGAAGGCCGCGACCAGCTTCTCCTGATCGGTCGCCGTGCCGGCCTTCTTGATGCCGGCGGCGATCGAGTTGATCAGGCTATAGCCGACGACCGACCCGACCCGCGGGTAGTCGTGGAACTTCGCCTGGTAGGCGTCGACGAATTTCACATGCTCCGGGGTCTTGATCTCGGACCAGGGATAGCCGGTGACGATCCAGCCGGCGGGCGTCTCGTCCTTCAGCGGGTCGAGATATTCCGGCTCGCCGGTCAGCAGGCTGACCACCGCGCGATCCTTGAACAAGCCGCGCAGGCTGCCCTCGCGGACGAATTTCTGTAGATCGGGGCCGAACAAGGCGTTGAAGATCGCGTCGGGCTTGAGATCGGCCAAGGCATCGACCACCGGGCCGGCATCGAGCTTGCCCAGCGGCGGGAATTGATCGCCGACGAACTCGACATCCGGCTGCTGCTGCTTCAGCAGCGCCTTGAAGGCGCGCACCGCCGACTGGCCATATTCGTAATTGGGCGAGACGAAGGCCCAGCGCTTGGCTTTCAGCTTGACCGCCTCCGGCACCACCATGGCCGCCTGCATGTAGGTCGAGGGGCGCAGGCGGAAGGTATACTTGTTGCCCGCATCCCAGACGAGCTGGTCGGTCAGCGGCTCGCCGGCGACGAACAGCGTCTTGTGCTGCTTGGCGAAATCGGCGACCGCCAAGCCGACATTCGACGGAAACGTGCCGGAGAGCACGGCGACCTTGTCGCCGGTCAGCAACTCCTCCGCGACACGCACCGCGTCGCCGGGATTGCCGGCATCATCCCGGGACAGCACTTCAAGCGGCCGGCCAAGCACGCCGCCCGCCGCGTTGATCTGCTCGACCGCCAGTTCGATGCCCTTCTTATAGGGCTCAAGAAAGGCCGGGAACACCTTGTAACTGTTGATTTCACCGATCTTGATCGGGTCGGCGGCATAAGCCGGTGCCACCCCGATGACGAACGCTAGTACCGCACCGGCCGCTTTCGCGGCGAGACTGTAAGCCATACCCACCCCCTGATTGCCCCTGCCGCTCAGCCACCCCGGCCGATCGGCAGCCCCGATTGATCGTGTACGTACAGTTACAGGGCGCGGATCGCAGGTCGAGCAAAAAAAGGTGGTGTTCCATCAATAGCTGCTTCGACCGTCGGTTGGGTGCTGGCGGCGGCGACCCGGTCGAGCGCCGCCAGCACCGCCTCCGGTGCCACGTGATGCACCATGTGACCGACGCCCGGCAGCAGCGTGAGCCGTGCCTGCGGCAAGGCCGCCGCGAGGCGCAAGGCGTGCTGCCGATGATCGACGATCTGGTCTTTGTCGCCGGTGACGATCTCGACCGGCACGGTGATCTGGTGATACCGGTGCTGCAACCGCGCCACGGTGAGGTTGAGCCGCCGCAGATCCTCGGCATTGGCACGGAGTTGCGACGGCCGGATCGACAGGCCGATGGGAAAGTTCTCGAAACTGGCGGGGACCGGATTGGGGGCGAAGATCTTCGCCAGCACGTCGCGCGCCATGCTGCGCGCAAAGGACGACAGCACAGTTCGGCCCATCAGATCACCGATCAGCGGCGCCGCCGGCAGCGACATCAGCATGACGGTCGCATGCCGCGCCGGATGGCTCCAGCCGGCCAGCAGCACCAGGCCGGCGATATCGGCGGGGAATTCCAGCGCATAGGCGAGCGCCAGGGCGCCGCCCCAGGAATGGCCGATCAAAATCGGCCGCTCGACGCCGAGCCGGGCGAGCGCGTCATGAATCAGCGCCGCCTGGCGCTTCAGGCCCGCCTGCTCGTTGCGGGTCCGCGTGCTGTGACCGTAGCCGGGCCGATCGATGGCGATCGTCCGGTACCGCTGCGCCGCGACCGCCAAACCGCTCGACGCGAAATCCTGTACCATGCCGCCGGCGCCGTGAAGATAGACGACCGGCCGGCCCACCCCGCGATCGACGTAATGCAGCCGCACGGCACCCATTTCCAGGAACCGCCCGATCGGCGGGCTCTCCCGCTCCGCCCGCCGGGCTTCCGCCTCTTCGTCGATCGTCAGCAGATCGGCGGCCGCGTCGATCACCTCGAGCAGCACCGGACGTTCCGATACGGGTTCGGTGGATGCGGAAACGGCGGGCGCGGGTCGAGCGCGCTTGAACTTCAAGTTTCGCAGCATTCTACTCTCAGCGGGGAAAAACGGCCAAATTAGCCTAGGGATAATGGCCCAGCAATCACCATGCCCAACAGAGTTGTCGAATTCATTAACCGATCCGGGCGAGGGCGAGGCGAAACCGCTCGGCCATCTCCCGCTCCGCCGGATGCCGGCCGTCGCGCACCCGCCAGCGTCCCCCGACCATGACATGTCGAACCGGGTTGCCGTTGCCGGCGAAGACCAGCGCGTCCAGCAGCGTGTCGCGCCGGCGACCCAGCAGGGTCGGATGATCGGCGTCCAGCACCAGCAGATCGGCTCGATATCCAGGCGCCAGGCGACCGATAAGCCGGCCCAGCGCCGCGGCGCCGCCGGACAGGGCGGCGCCATAGAGCGCCGTGCCGATCGATCCCTCGCCTTGCCCCGCCGACCAACGCCGACGACGGATCAGGCGCTGGCCGTAATCGAGCCAGCGCAGTTCCTCGATCGGGCTGACCGAGATGTGACTGTCGGAGCCGATGCCCCACCGCCCGCTCGCCGCCTGATAGGCGTCAACGGGAAACAACCCGTCGCCCAGATTGGCCTCGGTCGTGGGACAGAGCCCGACAACCGCCTGGGCCGCCGCCATGCCGGCGATTTCTGTCGCCTCGACATGGGTCGCATGGACCAGGCACCAATGCCGGTCGACCGGCGCGTGGTCGAGCAGCCATTCGACCGGGCGGGCACCGCTCCAGGCGACGCAGTCATCGACCTCGCGGATCTGTTCCGCCACATGGATGTGGATCGGTGCGGTGGGATCGCGGTCGCGCAGGCCGGCGACCAGCGCGTCGAGGCTCGCAGGTGGCACCGCGCGCAGCGAATGCGGCGCCACGCCGAGCCGGAATTGTGGATCCGCGCCGTGCCGCCGGGCGAGATCCTCGACCAGCCCCAGGATGTCGTCGACGCCGTTGAGAAAGCGGCGCTGTCCAGCACCCGGTGGCACGCCGCCGAACCCGCCGGTCTGATACAGCACCGGCAGGTGAGTGAGGCCGATGCCGGTCTCGGTCGCCGCGGCGATGATCCGTTCGGACAACTCCGCCCGATCCGCATAGGGCGTGCCGTCGGCCGCATGATGCAGGTAGTGGAATTCACCGACCGCCGTATACCCGACCTTCAGCATCTCGACATAGAGCCAGGCGGCGATCGCCTGGACATCCTCCGGCGTCAAGGCACCGAGGAATCGGTACATCACCTCGCGCCAACCCCAGAAACTGTCCTCGCCCGCCCCTACCCGCTCGGCAAGCCCCGCCATGGCGCGCTGGAAGGCGTGGGAATGGAGGTTGGGCATCCCGGGCACCACCGGCCCGTCGAGCCGCTCGGCGCCGGCGGGGTCGGCATCGGCGGTGACGCTGAGCAAGTCCCCCCGCGCATCGATCTCGAAGCGAACCCGGTCGGCCCAGCCATCCGGCAGCAAGGCGGTTTCGGCGAAGTGGCTGGTCATGGCACAGTCTCGCCCGTCGATCGGTACGCGTAAAGCCTCCGATCTTGGGAAAGCAGGGAAGCGCCATGCATCGGTGGGACGAGCTGTGGGTCGACGTCAACCTGGCGACGATGGATCGCGATGCCGCCGACCATGGGTCAGCCCCTTACGGCACGATCGAGGATGCGGCACTGGCGATCAAGGACGGCAAGATCGCCTGGCTCGGCCCCGGATCGGCGCTGCCGGGTCCGGCCGAAAGCCTGGCGCGGACGGTCCGCCAAGGTGCCGGGGGCTGGCTCACGCCGGGGCTGATCGATTGCCACACGCATATCGTGTTCGGCGGCGAGCGCTGGCGTGAATTCGAACTGCGGCTGGAGGGTGCCAGCTACGAGGCGATCGCCCGCGCCGGCGGCGGCATCGTCGCGACCGTGGCGGCGACCCGCGCTGCCAGCGAGCAGGCGCTGACCGACTCGGCCCTTCGCCGGCTGGCCCGGCTGGTCGCCGAGGGGGTCACCACGGTCGAGGTGAAATCCGGCTATGGGCTGGAGTTGGAAGCCGAATTGAAGATGCTGCGCGTGGCCCGGCGGCTGGAAAGCCTGTTGCCGGTCAGCGTGCGTACCAGCTTCCTCGGCGCGCATGCCCTGCCGACCGAGTTCGCCGGCCGGCAGGGCGACTACGTCACCCTGCTCTGCGACCAAATGCTGCCCGCCGTGGCGGCGTCCGGCCTGGCCGACGCGGTCGACGCGTTCTGCGAGGGCATCGCCTTCACCGCCGAGGAAACCGCGCGGATCTTCGCACGGGCGACGCAACTGGGCCTGCCGGTCAAACTGCATGCCGACCAGCTTTCCGATACCGGCGGCAGCGGCCTCGCGGCCCGTTTCGGGGCACTCTCGGCCGATCATCTGGAGCATGCCTCGGCGGACAGCGTCGCGGCCATGGCCAGCGCCGGCACGGTCGCCGTGCTGCTGCCCGGCGCCTCGTATTTCCTGCGCGAGACGAAGCTTCCGCCGGTCGCGGCCCTGCGCGAGGCGGGCGTGCCGATGGCGATCGCCACCAATTGCAACCCGGGTTCCTCGCCGGCCACCTCGCTGCTGCTGATGCTGTCGATGGCCTGCACGCTGTTCCGCCTGACGCCCGAGGAAGCGCTCGCCGGGATCACCCGCAACGCCGCCCAGGCGCTCGGTCTCAAAGATCGCGGGCGGCTCGGCGTCGGATTGCGCGCGGATTTGGTGCTCTGGGACGTGGCGCACCCGGCGGAGCTCGCCTATTGGATCGGGCACAACCCCCGGCGGGCGACAATTCGCGAGGGCGTGTTGCTCGACCAGCCCCGCTGAGAGACCGTTTGAGAATGCGGCGGCGGAGGGCCAGCGAGGGATTTTTCGGGTCGGGAAGGAGGTCGCGCAGCCCCGATGCTGGGACATCGTGGCAAGCGGCTGACGCTCCCGATCCGAAAAAGACCCGCTGGGCCGACCCGACCGTGTTCTCAAACGGTCTCTAAGGGTGTCTCTCGCCGTCGCAAGCCCGTCAAATTTGTGCAACATTCTTGGCGTCTCTCTTCCCGGCGCCCGGCCGACTATTCGGCGGGGCGTAAAGCGATAGGAGCCGACGATCGTGGCTGAAATGGATGCGGAACAATCGGACGGCGGCATTCCGCCCGTCTTGCTTCCGCAGCAGGGGCCGATGGCGGCGAGCGGCAAGTTCCGCCTGCTGCTGGAACTGCCGGGTAGCGCCGCCGAAACCTTGCGGCATAGCCCCTGGCTAACCCGCCACGCGGCGCGGCGCCCGGTGGTCCGCCGGCAGTCGATCGTCGTCTACGACACGCCGGATTGGGCGCTGGGCCGCGCCGGGATCGCGCTCGGCACGGTCACCATGGGTAAGCGCCGGACGCAGCTGCTGCGCGACATCCGCCAACCGGCCGGTGGCCCGGTGCCCCGCGATTGGGACGGCGTCTTGTTGACGGCAGCCACGGCCCTCCCGGTCGCGACATCGGCCGCCGAGAGCGACGCTGAACCATCCGCGGCACCGCCGCCGACCGGGGCGGCCACCCTCGACCTCACCCGCTTGGCCTTCACCCCGGCGGATCCGGCGATCGTCGCCCGGATCACCGCGACCAACCTGCGCCCCGCCTTCGCGATCGAGCTGACGCGGACCAGTTGGACGCTTCAACTCGGGACTGGCACGGTCGTCCTGGCGATCGAGCTCGGCACGATCGAAGCGGCGGCGGGCAAACGTACGGTGGCACTCACCGAGGTGCGCGTCGACCAGGGTGATCCGGCCCACCTGTTCGCCGCCGCCACGGCGCTGGCCCGTGAGGTGCCGATCCGGCTGGCCGATCGAGGCCTCGAACAGCTGGGTTATGGCCTCGCCTCTGGGGAGGATTGGTGGCAGGTCGACCCCTCCAGACCGCCGCTGCACCGGACGATGACCGTGCGCGACGGTTTTCTCGCCATTGGCCAGGCGAATGTCGTGGCTCTCGCCCGCCTGACCGACACCCTCGCCTCGACACCCAAGGCGCCCGAGGGTCAGACGATCCATCAGACCCGCGTCGTCCTGCGCCGATTGCGGTCGATGCTGTCGATCTTCGGCCCGGTCCTGCCGCAACTCGCCCGGCGCCAGGTCGGTCAGGCGTTGGGCGCGCTGGCGAGCGCTTTGGGCGAGGCGCGCGACTGGGACGTGTTCACGGCGGAGACCCTGATGCCGTTGGGCGCGGCCTTGGGCGACGAGCCGATCCTGCGCGAGTTGCGGCTCGGCGCCGCCGTGCTGCGCGAGCGGGCAGCCGGAACGATCGCCCGCCAGCTATCCACGCCGGAGTTTCTGACCTTGCGGCTAAGACTGGCCGCGTGGTTCGAGGCGGGCATCTGGCCGGAAGCGCCGACACCGGAAGCGGCGGCGGCCCTCGATCGGCCGCTCGTCGAATACGCCCGCGACACGCTCGGCCATCGGCATAAGCGATTGCTGCGCGGTGCCGAACACCTGACCGATCCGGCACCGGCCAGCTGGCACGAACTGCGCATCGAGGCGAAGAAACTGCGCTACGCGGTCGAAGTGTTCCGCCCCTTGTTCCACGGCAAGACGACCCGCCAATACCTCGACATGCTGCGCGAGGTGCAGGAGATACTGGGCAAGGTCAATGACGGGCTGGTCGCGCGCGGCATGATCGCGCGCCTGTCGCCCGCCGGCGGCGAGGCGGCCGCGCGCGCCGCTGGCCTGATCGCCGGCTGGACCGCGGCGGAGGTCGGCACCGCGCGCAAGCATTTCGCCGAGACCTGGCGGGGTTTTGAAAAAGCCCGCCGGTTCTGGAAAGACGGCCGCTGACCGTGGTCATGCCCCATCAGACCGAGGCACGCCAGGTCGGGACAAATCGGGTCGCGGCGCATCCAATCGTCATCGACATCGTGTCGGATATCGTCTGTCCGTGGTGCTTCATCGGCAAACGCCGACTGGAACGGGCCCTCGCCGAACGGCCGGACGTCCGGCCGACGTTGCGGTGGTGCGCCTTTCAATTGAATCCGGAGCTACCGGCGGAGGGCGTGCCGCGCGGCCCCTATATGGCGGCGAAATTCGGCGGTGCGGATCACGCCGAACGGCTGCAGCGCTCGATCGAGGAGGCCGGCCGGCGCGAAGACATCCGGTTCGATTTCGGCCGCATCGACCGCATCCCCAACAGCCTCGATGCCCATCGGCTGATCCGGTGGGCCGGCTATGCCGCGCGGCAGGACGTCGCGATCGACGCCCTGTTCCGCGCCTATTTCGAGGATGGCCGGGATATCGGCCAACCGACGGTGCTCATCGACATCGCGACGGAGATAGGTTTCGCCCGGACGGCCGCCGAGGCCTGGCTGACCGGCGACGCCGATCGCTTGGCGCTCAAAGCCGACGATCGCGCCGCGCGGCAACGGGGAATTACCGGTGTGCCGTGTTACATCGTGGCTGGGAAATATGCGATCTCCGGCGCGCAGGAACCCGAATTCTTTCTCCCGCTCCTCGACCTGGTCACTCAGGGCCGCGTACCCACCGACGAATAGCCCGATCCTCGACGGAATTTTTTCGGCGAAATTGGTCAGGCCACATTGCCAGTTGACCAACCCGCCGGGAAATGGAACCGTCCGGCCGGTGAGCAAGTCGCGCCGCGGGGAACGGCGTGGGTTCACCCTAGAAGACGTATCAAACGTACCGGTTCTGGAGGATATTCATGCTGAAGACGACAATCGCGCGTGGGCTCGCCCTATCTGCGCTGCTGGGGCTGACGACGGGTGCCGCCCATGCCGAAGCACCCCCCTTGCCCACCTCACCGGTGACGCTCAACATCATCGATGTCGCCGGCACCCTGGCGCTGACCCAAAAGGCGATCGAGAAATACCGCGACGAGCATCCGAAGCTGGTCTCGAAGATCACCTTCACCAAGGCGCCGGGTCCGGAGCTCGCGGGCAAGATCAAGGCGCAGCAGAACGCGAACCGCCTCGATATCGACCTGGTGCTGAGCGGCACCGACGGCATCGCCGCCGGCCTGGGACAGGATGAATGGATCAAGCTCCTGCCGGAGTATGCCGCGAAATTCCCGAATCTGGAGGCCAACTACCTGCCGGCCGCGCTGAAGATGCAGCAACTGGTCGATGGCTACGCGGTCGCCGTCGTCTATTACCCGTCGGGGCCGCTCATCGAGTACGCGCCGGAGCGGGTCAAGGACATCCCGAAATCCACCGACGAGCTGCTTGCCTGGTGCAAGGCGCATCCGAACCGGCTGATGTATGCGCGACCGGCGAATTCAGGTCCCGGCCGCACCTGGCTGCAGGCCCTGCCCTATCTGCTGGGCGACAGCGACCCCAAGGATCCGATCAAGGGCTGGGATAAGACCTGGGCTTACCTGAAAGACCTGAATTCCTGCATCGAATACTACCCGTCGGGCACCGGAGCGACGATGAAGGAATTCGGCGAGGGATCGCGCGACATCATCATCACGACGACCGGCTGGGACATCAATCCGCGGGTGCTGGGCACGGTGCCGAAATCGGCCGAAGTGGGTACCTTGAAGGGGTTTCACTGGGTATCCGACGCGCAATACATGGTCGTGCCGAAGGGCATCTCGCCGGATCATCTGGCGGTCGTGCTGGACCTGATGGCTTACATGCTGAAGCCGGAAGCCCAGGCCTATGCCTATGATGACGGCTATTTCTATCCGGGCCCGGCGATCAAGGACGTCCCGCTCAGCATGGCGCCGAAATCCAGCCAGGACGCCATCAAGGAATTCGGCCGGCCGGAATACGACAAGCTGATCGCGGAAAACCCGATCGAAATCCCCCTGGCCGACGCCCGACTGGTCGCCGCCTTCCGCAAGTGGGACGAGGATGTGGGGGGAGCCAAGCTGAAGTAAGGGTGGCGGGCGGCCCGGTGCGCGGAAACCGCGAACCGGGCCATGTAGTTAGATCGGGCCACGTAGTTAGATCGGGCCACGTAGTTAGATCGGGCCACGTAGTTAGATCGGGCCGTGTAGTTAGAGAGCGCGCGTATCAATCCGCTACGCCGACAACGAAAGCCAGCAGCCGGCCGAGCACCAGGAGCGCGGAGGCATCCGCTCGGCCTATCGGAGCACCGCAACGATCACGGCGGACGGCCATGATCTTATCAACCATCACCTGGGACGGCTCACGGAGGCCCGTGTCATGCCCCACCGGGAGTGACAGCCTGTACAGCGGCGCGTCGCGAAGGGCCGTCGTCAGGAGGCAGACAAGCACGCTGTCTGTCTCTATCAAGAAATCCGACTGGATAACGAGCGCCGGTCGAGGCTTGCCATAGTCACCACTCGTGGCGACCGTGATGAGATCGCCTCGCCTCATGCACCATCGCGCTGGTCGGCCGCCTTCTCTATGAAATCGAGTGCTTCGAGTTCTTCCGGCGCATTCCGAAGCATCCGCGCTTGCCGGAGTGCTTCCTCATGAAAGCCCGGCGCATGCGGATCAGGCACCCATACCCGCAGCAGCTTCATACCACGCGCCTTTCGGGTGGCCCGGTGTCGCTGAAACTTATCCAGACCGTCGTTGCTAACCGCACGAGGCATGATACGACCTGTTTCCCTTAGGTTGCGCGCTACCATTAGGATAGGCGCACCGCTTGGAAAAACAAGACCCACGCCCCACAAGAGACGACGCTTCACCCCCCTTACCGGCGGCCGAACGATCCCATCTTCCGATGCTCCACCTTCTTCACCAGGGTCGGCGTCGGCGGTGGCAGGCCCGGTTTCGCGGCCGGGTCCTGCGGTTTCGCCAGGCTGGCCAGCCGTTGCAGCAACCCGGTCACGCCGGCGACGCGTTCCTGCTCGGTCTCCCAGGGGCGCATCGACACCAGCCGGTGATCCGGGCGCAGCTTGGCGGCACCCTTTTCCTGCTGGATGAAGTCGATCAGCCCCGCCGGGTTGGCGAAGCTGTTGTGGCGGAACGCGACGACGGCGCCCTTGGGCCCGGCATCGACCTTCTCGATGCCGGCGGCTTTGCACAGGCGCTTGATCGCGACGATCTGCAGCAGATTGTCGACCTCCGGCGGCAAGGGGCCGAAGCGATCGATCAGCTCGGCGGCGAAGGCGTCGATCTCGCGCCGGTCGACCAGATCGGAGATCCGCCGGTAGAGCCCCAGCCGCACGCCCAGATCGGCGACATAGGCTTCCGGGATCAGCACGGCGGTGCCGATGGTGATCTGCGGCGTCCAATCCTCCCTGGTCGCAGCCAGGCCTTCGGCACTCGCCCGGGCGGCGCCGACCGCTTCCTCCAGCAGATGCTGGTAAAGCTCGATGCCGACCTCGCGGATGTGGCCGGATTGCTCCTCGCCCAGCAGGTTGCCGGCGCCCCGGATATCCAGATCGTGGCTGGCGAGGGTAAAGCCGGCGCCCAGCGTATCCAGCGTCTGCATCACCTCCAGCCGCTTTTGCGAGGTCTCGGACAAGGCCTTGTCGGGCGGTAGGGTCAGGTAGCAATAGGCGCGGGTCTTGCCGCGCCCGACCCGGCCGCGCAGCTGGTACAACTGCGACAGGCCGAACATGTCCGACCGGTGCAGCAGCATGGTATTGGCGGCGGTGATGTCGAGGCCGGATTCGACGATGTTGGTCGCCAGCAGCATGTCGTATTTGCCGTCGTCGAAGGCGGTCATCACGTCTTCGAGCTCGCTCGGCGCCATCTTGCCATGGGCGCGGGCGACCTTGAGCTCCGGCACCAGCTTGGTGAGTTCTTCCTGGACCGTGTCCAGATCCTTGATGCGCGGCACGATGTAGAAGCTTTGGCCGCCGCGGTTCCGCTCGCGCAGGATCGCCTCGCGCACCACCACCGGATCGTAGGGCAGCACGAAGGTCCGCACCGCCAGCCGGTCGACCGGCGGCGTCGCGATGATGCTCATCTCGCGCACGCCGGACAGCGCCATCTGCAGCGTGCGCGGGATCGGCGTGGCGGTCAGCGTCAGGATGTGCACATCGGCCTTCAGCCGCTTCAGCCGCTCCTTCTGCGCCACGCCGAAATGCTGTTCCTCATCGACGATCAACAGGCCCAGACGCTTGAAGTCGATGCCCTTGCCCAACAGGGAATGGGTGCCGACGACCACGTCGATCGTGCCCTCCGCCAAGCCCTTCTTGATCTCGCTGGCGTCCTTGGCCGTCACCAGCCGGGACAATTGGGCGACCTGCAGCGGCAGGCCCGAAAAGCGCGTGGTGAAGGTCCGATAGTGCTGCCGGCACAGCAGCGTCGTCGGCACGACCACGGCGACCTGCTTGCCCGACATCGCCGCCACGAAGGCGGCGCGCAAGGCCACCTCGGTCTTGCCGAAGCCGACATCGCCGCAGATCAGCCGGTCCATCGGCTTGCCCGACGCCATATCGCCCAGCACGTCGGCGATCGCGTTCAGCTGATCCTCGGTCTCCGGATAGGGGAATTGGGCGGCGAATTCGTCATAGACGCCCTCCGGCGTCTGGATCGCCTCGCCCTCGCGGACCTCGCGCTCGGCGGCGACCTGGATCAGTTGATCGGCGATGTCCTTGATGCGCTGCTTGACCCGCGCCTTGCGCGACTGCCAGGCCACGCCGCCCAGCTTGTCGAGCTGGGCATCGGAATCCTCCGAGCCATAGCGCGACAGCACCTCGATGTTCTCGACCGGCACGAACAGCTTGTCGTCGCCCTGATAGATGACCCGCAGGCAGTCATGCGCCGCCCCGGCGACATCGAGCGTCACCAGCCCGTCATACCGGCCGATGCCGTGATCGGTATGCACCACCATGTCGCCGACCGACAGGTTGGAAACCTCGGCGATGAACTTGTCGAAGCTGGAGCGGCGGCGCGCCGGCCGGGCCAGCCGCTCGCCCAGGATGTCCTGCTCGGTGATCAGCGTCAGCCGGCCGGCATCGAAGCCCTGCTCCAGCCCCAGCACGATGAGGCCGACCCGCCGGGGCGAGAGCTGCTGCAGGTCGGCCCAGGTCTCGACCCGCTCGACCTCGCCGATGCCGCGCTCGGTCAGCACGCCTTTGAGCCGTTCGGCGGCACCGGCGGTATAGGCGGCGATGGCGACCTTGCGGCCGGCCCCCTTCAGCGCGGCGATCCGGTCGCGGACCACTTCGAACACATTGACTTTGGGATCGTTGCGCGCCTCGGCGAAGCTCTGCCCCGGACCGCCACCGCCGTCATAGCCGCCCTCCGGCGGTCGGAACGGCGTCAGCTGACCGACCGGGCGGGCGCCCATCACGCGGCCCCATTCGTCATCATCGATGAAGAGCTGGTCGGGCTTCACGGGCTTGTAGACCAAGGCCGCCTCGGTCTTGCCGACACCGGTCAATTGCCGGCGGGCGGCATAGAACTCCGCGATGGATTCGAGCCGTGTGCGGCGCACATCCTCGACATTGTGGTCGAGCGTCACCACGGTACCCGGCAGATAATCGAACAAGGTCTCCAGGGTTTCGTAGAACAGCGGCAGCCAGTGCTCCATGCCGACATGCCGGCGCCCGGCGCTGACCGCCTGATACAGCGCATCGTCATCGGCGACCGTGCCGAACTGGTCGCGATAGCGGGTACGGAACCGGGAGATCGCCGTCTCGTCCAACAGCACCTCGCTGACCGGCTTCAGCACCAGCTTGTCGAGCGTCCCGATCGACCGCTGGGTCAGCGGATCGAAGCTGCGGATGTTGTCGATCTCCGGGCCGAAGAAATCCAGCCGCAGCGGTGCCGCCTCGCCCGCCGGGAACAGGTCGACGATGCCGCCCCGGACGGCGAATTCGCCCGTTTCGCGCACGGTCTCGGTCCGCACATAGCCGTTTTGCAGCAGGAAGCCGATCAGCGTGTCGGTGCGCAGCTTGCCACCCTTGCCCAACGGCAGGACACGGTCGCGGAACAGCTTGCGCGGCGGTACGCGCTGGACCAGCGCGTTGACGGTGGTCAGCACGACGCGGCGGCCCGAGGATTTCGGCCCCCCGGCCGCCGACGCGTCGGCGAGCCGGGTCAGTACATCCAGCCGGCGGCTGAGGATCGAGGGGTTGGGCGAGACCCGATCATAGGGCAGGCAGTCCCAGGCCGGGAAGCTCAGGACCTCCAGCTCCGGCGCGAAGAACGCCAGGGTGGAGGCCATTTGCGCCATCCGACCGTCATCGCGGCAGACATGCAGCAGCCCCGGCACCCCACCGGCGGCGACCAGCATGCCCAGGATATGCGCGTCCTGCCCTTCCGGCGCGCCGTAGATCGAGACCTTGCCGGGCTTGCCCAGCAATGTGTGAAGCGGTGTCAAGCGGACCGTGCGGTGTAGTCGAAGGCCAACAGCAGACGCAGCACGTCGCTGTCGACGACGGCCGGCGGAACGGTGCGGCGGGTCATCCAGTCGAACAAATTGGCGTCATGTTCCTCGATCAAGGTTTCGTAGGTATCCAGCTGCGCCTCGCCGAACTCCGGCAGATACCGCTCCGCGAACGACCCCAGCAACAGATCGGTCTCCTTGGTGCCGCGATGCCAGCTGCGAAACAGCAACCGCTTGCGGCGGGTCTCGACGGTGTCGCTCTGGGGGGGATCGGTATCGGTCATGCGGTTCTCCGGAAAACATCTTAGGATATAGAGTGCCGTCCGCCCGGCGTCAGCCCAGATTGAACCGTCACAGGCCTGCTTTGCGTCCCGAGATCCTTTTCCCGCTGTTCACCCCGACGACATCGCTGCCCGGCATCGGTCCGCGCCTGGCCAAACTGGTCGAGCATGCCGCCGGGCCGCTGGTGGCCGACCTCCTATGGCACCTGCCGAACGGGGTGATCGACCGGCGGTTCGCGCCGAAGCTGGCGGCGGCCCCGCCCGGCACCATCGCCACGGTGACCGTGACCATCGACGCCCATTTCCCGAACGAGTCGCGCCGACTGCCCTATCGGATCCGCTGCTCGGACGAGACCGGCTTCATTACCCTCGTCTTCTTCCATGTGAAGGGCGACTACCTCGCCCGGCTGCTGCCGGCGGGCAGCACGCGGGTGATCAGCGGCCGGATCGAGGAGTTCAACGGCCAACTGCAGATGAGCCATCCGGACCATATCGCCGCGCCGGAGGACCTCGGCGCCATCCAGGCGGTCGAGCCGGTCTATGGCCTGACCGCCGGCCTGCCGCTGAAGGTGATGCGCAAGGCGGCCGACGCGGCGCTGGCGCGTGCCCCCGCTTTGCCGGAATGGCTCGACCCGGCGCTGCTCCAGCGGCGGGACTGGCCCGAATGGCGCGCCGCCCTCCATGCGGCACACCATCCGGAACGGCCGGAGGAGGTCGATCCGACCACCTTGGCGCGCAGCCGGCTCGCCTATGACGAGCTGCTGGCCGATCAGCTCGCCATCGCGCTGGTGCGCGCCCACACCAAGCGCCAGCCGGGTCGTCGCACGATCGGCGACGGCCGGCTGACCGCCACCTTGGTCGAACGGCTGCCCTTCGCCCTCACCGGCTCGCAACGCCAGGCCTGGGCCGAGATCGCGGCGGATATGGCAGCCCCCGAGCGCATGCTGCGCCTGCTGCAAGGCGATGTCGGCAGCGGCAAGACGGTGGTGGCGCTGCTCGCCATCCTGGGGGCCGTGGAGGCCGGCGCCCAGGGCGCCCTGATGGCGCCGACCGAGATCCTGGCGCGGCAGCATCTGGCGACGATCGAACGCCTGCTGGCCGGCGTCCTGGACAACGGCCGGCCGATCCGGGTGGCGCTGCTGACCGGCCGCGACAAAGGCCGCGCGCGCGACCGGCTGCTGGGGGAGCTGGCGGCGGGCGACATCGACCTGATGATCGGCACCCACGCCCTGTTTCAGGACGGCGTCGCGTTCAAGGATCTGGCGCTGGTGGTGATCGACGAACAGCATCGCTTCGGCGTCGAGCAGCGCTTGCAACTGGCCGCCAAGGGCGTCGGCGTCGACAGCCTGGTCATGACCGCGACACCGATCCCCCGTTCCCTGCAACTGACCAGCTATGGCGATCTCGACGCGTCCCGCCTCGCCGAAAAGCCGGCCGGACGACAGCCGATTCGCACCAGCATGGTGTCGCTCGACCGGCTGGACGAAGTGATCGCCGCCGTCGAGCGCGCGCTCGGGGGCGGTGCCAAGGTCTATTGGGTATGCCCGTTGGTCGAGGAGGCCGAGCCGGGCGATCTGCAGATGGTCGATCTCGCGGCGGCGACCCGTCGTCACGAAGCCCTGCGGGAGCGGTTCGGCGCGCGCGTCGGCCTGGTCCACGGCAAACTCAAAGGGGCGGACAAGGACGCCGTGATGGCGAATTTCGCCGGGGGCGGCATCGATCTCCTGGTCGCGACCACGGTCATCGAGGTCGGGGTCGACGTCCCCGAGGCGACGGTCATGGTGATCGAGCACGCCGAACGCTTCGGCCTGGCGCAGCTGCACCAGCTGCGCGGCCGGATCGGCCGGGGCGACCGGGCGTCGAGCTGCCTGCTGCTGTACCAGGCGCCGCTCGGCACCGTCGCGACGCAGCGGCTGACCCTACTGCGCGAGACCGAGGACGGTTTTCGCATCGCCGAGGAAGATCTGCGGCTGCGCGGCGGTGGCGAAGTGCTGGGTACCCGGCAAAGCGGATTGCCGGGCTTTCGTCTCGCCGATCTCGCGGTCCATCAGGATCTCCTGTCGATCGCCCATGACGATGCCCGGCTGATTCTCGCCCGCGACCCGGACCTCGCGACACCGCGCGGGCGGGCGCTGCGCATCCTGCTTTATCTCTTCGCGCGTGACGCCTCGGTGAAGTACGTGCGCGCCGGTTGACCTATCTTATTGAGTAACGATACGGACACGAAGCGGATCGCGTTTAGTCGTATCCAACCGCCAATCCGCCGTGCATGGTACCCGTCATATGTCCTTTCAAGGTACCCGTATGCCCGCAGAATCTCGCTTGATCGCCGTCGCAACCGCGGTGCCGCCCTACCCGCTTGACCAAGCCGACGTGAAGGAACGGGTCAAGATGCTGTTCGGTCGCCGGTCCGACGACGTCGAGAGGCTTCTGCCGGTATTCACCAATACGGGTATCGCCACGCGCTATTCCTGCGTGCCGATCGATTGGTACAACGAGCCGCATACCTGGCCCGAGCGCAACCGCATCTACCTGGAAAGCGCCCTCGATCTCCTGGAAACGGCGACCCTCCGCGTCCTCGACAAGGCGGGGATGGCGCCGGGCGATATCGACGCGATCGTCGTCGTGTCGACGACCGGTGTCGCCACCCCCAGCCTCGACGCCCTCTTGATGGAGCGGATGCAGCTGAAGCGCACGATCCGCCGCCTGCCGATCTTCGGCCTGGGCTGTGCCGGCGGCGTCATCGGCATGGCCCGCGCCGCGGCGCAGGCGACCGTGGCACCGGGCGAAAACGTCCTGTTTCTGGTGGTCGAGCTCTGCGCCCTGTCGTTCCGGCGCGACGATCTGTCGAAAAGCAACATCGTCGCCACGGCGCTGTTCGGCGACGGCGCGGCCGCCGCGATCCTATCGACCAACGGCACCGGCCCGGTCATCGCCGCGTCGGGCGAACACACCTGGCCCGGCAGCCTGGGCATCATGGGCTGGGAGGTCACCGAGGACGGCATGAAGGCGATCTTCTCGCGCGATATTCCACGCCTGGTCACCGAACAGATGCGCGATGTCGCGACCGCGTTCCTCGAACGCAACGGCCTCACCCTGTCGCAGATCAATCAGTTCGTCTGCCATCCGGGCGGCGCCAAGGTGCTGGACGCCCTGGAATACGCCTTCGGCATCGGCCAGGGCGCCCTGGTCGAGGCGCGGCGCGTGCTGCAGGATTATGGCAACATGTCCGCCGCGACCGTCATGTTCGTGCTGGAGCGCATCCTGGCGGCGGCCCCCGCCAGCGGCCATAGCTGGGCGCGCGCCATGATGAGCACGCTGGGCCCCGGCTTCACGACCGGCTTTCTGGTGCTGGAAAACCGGTGACCGCCGTCTATTGGATCCTCGCCGCCGTCGCCCTGCAGCGGCTGCTGGAACTCGTCTACGCCGCGCGCAACACACGGCGGCTGAAGGCGCGCGGCGCCGTCGAGATCGGCGCCAACCACTATCCGCTGTTCATCCTGCTGCATGGCAGCTGGCTGATCAGCCTGGCGATCCTGGTGCCGGCGGATACCCAGCCGAACTGGTGGCTGATCGCCGCTTTCGCGGTGTTCCAAGGCCTGCGCGTCTGGGTGGTGGCGACCCTCGGCCCCTATTGGACAACCCGGATCATCACCCTGCCCCAGGCCCCTTTGGTCCGCCGCGGCCCCTTCCGCTGGGTGCGCCACCCGAACTACATGGTGGTGATCTGCGAAATCGCGCTGCTGCCACTCGCCTTCGGCGCGGTCGAGCTGGCGGTGATCTATTCGGCGCTGAACCTCGCGCTGATCGCCTATCGGATACGCATCGAGGAACGGGCGCTGGCACCGCGCCGGACGGCGTAAGCACCACCGGGATAGCGCAACCATAGGACTCCCCTCGCGTTAGCCTCATCAGGCCCGTTTGAAGCAGGCCTGTCTGAATCAGGCACACCTGATGGTCTTCGCGCAAACGGCGGCGCCTTTGGTGCCCGCCCTGGAGGAAAAGCTATGACCCGCACGCTCACCGGTCTCTATGATTCCTACGCAGATGCCGAAGCCACCGTCCACGATCTCGAAGCGGTCGATATCAGCCATGACGACATCAGCCTGCTCGCCAGCAACGCGGGCGAGCGCTACAGCCTCTCCGAAGGGGAAGGCAACGAGGCCGGTCCAGGTGCCGGGACCGGTGCGACCTTAGGCGCCGTGCTCGGCGGTGGTGCCGGCTTGCTCGCCGGCCTGGGTATGCTGGCAATCCCCGGTATCAGGCCGATCGTCTCCGCGGGTTGGCTGGTCGCAACCGCCGCCGGCGCCGCAGGGGGTGCCGTCGTGGGCGGCGCCGGCGGCGGCTTGATCGGCGCGATGATCGGCAATGGCGTCCCGGAAGAGCATGCCCATGTCTATGCAGAGGCGGTGCGCCGAGGGGGCACCCTGGTCACGGTGCGCGTCGAGAACGGCTTCGCGGCGACCGTCGAAGCGATCCTGCAAAAGCACCGCTCGGTCGATCCGGACGCGCGCGGGCGGGCCTATCGCGAGACCGGCTGGAGCCGTTTCGACGAGAACGCCCCCGCCTATACCGAAGAAGAGCTGGGACGCCAGCGTCGGCTTCATACCCCGACGATACTTTAGCAAAGGCGCGACCCGAGCAAAGGCGCGGCCCGAGCAAAGGCGCGACCCGGAAAAGCCCCGGTTTTGGCCGAAGCCGGGCGGCCGACGATTTTCCTAGAGCGTACGGAAAGTCGCGGCTTTAGCCGGCTGATCGAGGAAGAAACGCATCATTTCACGACTGGCATCGGGTCCGCGTGGCTCGGTATACGACCCGGCGGCGTTGCCGCCGAACCAGGCGTGGCCGCCCCCGTGAACGACCCAGTGCTCCAGCATCGATCGCCCGCTTTCGTCCGCCTGAACGGTGCGGGTGTACCTTATCCCACCCTGAGCCTCGCCGTGGTCGACGCTGACCCTGAACTGCCCCGCGGCCTTTGACTGCGCGATGACCTGATCGCCATTGACCGGGTTGACGATCGTGTCGCGGTCGCCATGGAACACGATGGTCGGAACGGCGCCTTCGGATCCGCCGTTCCTAGGTGATTTTCCCGCCGGGGTGGGCCCGCCATCCCGCATCGCGGCAACGGCGGAAGCCATGTCTCGGGCGGCGCCGCACGCCAATCCGGAATGAACGCCGATGCCCGCATAGAGGTCCGGATAGGTCGAGCCCATGATGGCCGCCACGGCACCGCCGGCCGACAACCCGGCAATAAAGATGCGCCCGGAGTCGACCGAGAAGTCCCGCATGATCTGGCGCGTGATTCCCGCGATCAGCGAGGGCTCGCCGCGATCACGCTGCTGGTCGCCGGTACTGAACCAATTCCAGCACTTGGAGACGTTGGCCGATCGGGCCTGTGCCGGATAGGCGGCGAGGAAGGTCCGTTCCTCGGCCAGATCGTTCATGCGCGTCCCGGCGGCGAAGTCGTCGGGCGACTGGGTGCAGCCGTGCAGCATCACCACAAGAGGCAGCGCTTGTCCGTCATAGCCGCTTGGGACGTAAAGCTTGTAAGCACGGCTGCCCGCTTCATTGGCATAGCCGCGCTCTTCAAACCGTGCCCCCGGCGGGATCGTGGGCCGCGCGCGCGCCACGCCGGACCCGCCGAATAGGCCGGCCGGTCGGAGTTGCCCCATACGGCCTAGAACCCCCTTCAGCGCCTCGGTGATCCGCGGGAGGCTCCCATCGACAAGACGATCGGGGGCATGCGCGCCAGCACCCGCCGATCCCTGCTTTGGTTCGCTGTTCGCGTCGAACGACGCGGCGCCGGCGCGCGCCCCGCGCAGAACGGCCATCGCCTCGACAAGCCGACCCTCGCGTGTGAGGCGGAGCGCCTTGATCATGTCGATCTTCGACTGTGCATTCATGGCGCGGATCCTGTTGAGGTGGAGAACCGAACGTCAGCGGATACGGTCGCGCAGAGCCGCCTTCACCGCGGGATTGGCCTGCAAGGCGCCAAGCACGTGAAGCGATGCGATCGTATCGCGTGCAAGGTCGGCGGAGACGTCCGCCGCGAGGACCGCCAACCCGAGCACCTGGATGTGAAGCATCTCGCCGGCCGCTCGCACGAGTTCCAGGTCCTGCCTGCTGTATCGACGCAAACCAAGGTCGAGCTGGTGTCTCGCAACGGACTGTTTGACGGCATCGTCATGGCGATCGAGCTGATTGCGGATCGCCGTGCGGATGAAATCGGTGCGGTTGGAGTAGAAGCCCTCCTGCACCAGCAGATCGATATGGCCGAGGTCGACATAGCCGAGATTGATCGTGATCTTCTCACTATCGACCGTCCTCGGCCGAAGCTCCGACAGCTTGCCAGCCATGATTTACCATCCCTATACCATCCACATAGATGGCATATTGGCGGGGGCGTCACGCTTTGCAAGAGGCGCTCACGGTCCGAGGGAGCGTGACGCGGCGAAAACTCTCGCCGCACAAACCCGGCGGAACCGTACTAATCTATTGTCCTGAGCGGGTGTCATGCGGGCAAACCATGCGGAGGAGGCGATTCCAATAGTGGCGACGCTCGGCGGCATCGGGGAAGCCTTCGCGGATCGGAATTTCCGGATCTACTCGGTCGGCGGGATCGTCTCCTGGCTCAGCTTCTTCGTGCAGATGGTCGCGGTTTCCTGGACCACCTGGGAACTGACCCATTCCACGACCTGGCTTGCGATCGTGGCGCTGCTCGATATCGCGCCGAACATCGTCTTTCTGCCGCTGGGCGGCGTCCTCGCCGACCGGTGCGATCGATTCCGGATCGTGGTGATCACGCATATCCTGGCACTGTTTCAGTCGCTGGCGCTCACCGTGCTCGCCTATGACGGTCAGCTCACGATCGGGCTCATCGCCGTGCTGGCGTTCCTGCATGGCCTGATCCACAGCTTCAGCGCTCCCGGCCTGTTCGGGATGCTGCCACGCTTCGTCGACCGTGAGCGCCTGGCTTCGGCGATCGCGGTGAGTTCGGCCTATACCCAGTTCGCGATCTTCGCGGGGCCGGCCCTCGCCGGCTGGCTCATCCTGCATTTCGGCGTCGCGACGGCATTTGCGACCAATGTCTTCGGCTATTTCTTTTATCTGTGCAGCATCGCGTTCCTGCGCACGCCGACGGATTTCCGGGCACCGGTCGCGAGCGGGCGATCCGTGGTCGGTGATCTCCTCGACGGCGCCCGCTATATCCTCGGCCATCCGGGCATCTCGGCGCTGCTTTTGCTGATGCTGATGGGCGATGCCCTCTCGTCGTCGGTCTATCAGATGCTGCCGGCCTATGCCGACGGGATCCTCGGCATGGGCGTAGAGGGCGTGTCGAGCCTGATGGCGGCGGCCGGGTTCGGTGCCACGCTGTCGGCGCTCTGGCTGGCACAGGGCGGTGCCCGGCGCGCCACGCCGCGACGCGTACTCTGGGCCTTCCTTGCCTTCACCCTGGCCGTCTCCTGCGTGATGCTCGTCCAGAGCCTCATACCAGCGGTGCTCGCCATGATCGTCTTTGGCATCGCTGGCGAGATGCGGCGCACCGGCACGGTCTCGCTGTTGCAGATGTCGGTGCGCGACGAGCGGCGCGGCCGGGTGATGGCGACGCAATTCCTGCTGCAGCGCGTCGCCGGCGGCATCGGCGTCTCTGTCGTCGGCGCCGTGGCGGAGCATCACGGCCTGCGCGCACCGATGCTGATCGCCGCCGGGCTCGCCCTCCTCGCCTGGGCGATCGCCTTTCGCGGCCGGGCACGCATCCTCGCCGCCTTCGCACCCGACCCGACGGCTCTGACCACTGGCCAAGCAGCAGCCGAGACGTATTGACGACAGCGGCATCGCGGCCCTTCCAGCCGATAGTGTCGCCGTCTCGATCGTCAACCGGCAATCCATATATTCGACATTCCTCGAAATATCGTTGACACGCCAGGCGGGCCAGCATTAATTTCGACTTTAGTCAAAATGTCGGAGGGCGCTCATGGAAACGAAACAGGCCGTACAGGCCCTGGGCGCCCTCGCCCACGACCATCGGCTCGCGGTGTACCGCATGCTCGTGACGCGGGGGCCGGACGGGTTGCCGGCCGGCGTCATCGCCGAGCGGCTGGGAGTGCCGCCCTCCTCGCTGACCTTCCACCTGCAGCATCTCACCCGCGCCGGCCTGGCCACGCAGCGGCGTGTCAGCCGTCAGCTCATCTACGCGGCCGATTTCGCGCGGATGAATGGCCTGGTCGGCTTCCTTACGGAGAATTGCTGCGGTCGGGGCGACGGTTACGGCGCCTGTTTGCCGGCCCTGCCCTCAAGCGAATGCCCCGCTTCCCCTGAGAAAAAGGCAGCCTCATGAACCGGAACCGTTTACCCATCGCCATCATCGGCGCCGGCCCCGTCGGCCTCGCGGCGGCGGCGCATCTCCTGGCGCGCGGTGAGACGCCGATCATGTTCGAGGCCGGTGGCACCGTCGGACGCAGCATCCGTCAATGGGGCCATGTCCGCCTGTTTACGCCCTGGCGCTTCTGCATGGATCGGCAGGCGGTAGCACTGCTCACCAAGGCCGGCTGGTCGCCCCCACCCCTCCACGAGGTTCCAACCGGCGCGGAGCTGGTGACTCGCTACTTGGAACCCCTCGCCGCTCTTCCCTCCATCGCAACTCAGATCCACCTGAACACCCGCGTTGTCGCCGTCACCCGACGAGGCACCGACAAGGTGCGGACCGTCGGGCGGGATAGCCTGCCCTTCGTGCTGCGCGTCGCCGAGGCGGATGGCCGGGTGCGGAACGTCGAGGCGCGCGCGGTGATCGACGCCTCGGGCACTTGGTCGTCGCCCAACCCGGCCGGCTCCGACGGCTTGCCGGCGATCGGCGAGATCGACGCGGCGGACCGGATCGCGACCGGCATTCCGGACGCGCTGGGGCGGGAGCGTCGGCGCTACGCTGGCAAAACCACGGCCGTCGTGGGCAGCGGCCACTCGGCACTCAACGCCCTCATCGATCTGGCGCAGCTTCGATCGGAGGCGCCCGGCACCCGCCTGTTCTGGATCATGCGCAAGGAGCGGATCGAGGCGGCTTTCGGCGGCGAAAGCGCGGACGCGCTGGCGGGCCGCGGCGAGCTGGGGAGCCTGGGCCGCGCCCTGGTGGAAAGCGGCGCCGTCGAGGTGTTTTCGCCCTTCCGCATCGCGGCGATCGGCCGTGACGACGAGGGCCGGCTGCGCATCACCGGCGACCATGCCGGCACCGAGGCGGCGCTCGTCGCCGACGAGGTGATCGTAGCAACCGGCTTCCGGCCGGATCTGTCCATGCTGCGGGAGATCCGCCTTTCCCTCGATCCCTGGCTCGAATGCGCCGCCGGCATCGGCACGCTGATCGACCCCAACCTGCATAGCTGCGGCACGGTGCGCCCGCATGGCGCCATGGAGCTGGCGCACCCGGAGCCGGGCTTCTTCATCGCCGGCATGAAGAGCTACGGCCGGGCACCGACCTTTCTGCTGGCGACCGGCCACGAGCAGGTCCGTTCGATCGCCGCCACCCTGGCCGGCGACGTGGACGCGGCGGCACGGATAGAGCTGGAGCTGCCTGAGACCGGGGTGTGCGGCGCGCGCCCGTCTCCAAGACTCGAGATAGAGGTTTCGGCGGGTTCATCAAGCTGCGGATCTGGGGCAGCCATCGAGCCCGTCACCGCCTGCTGCGCCTGATAGAGAGTCCTGCGTCATGACCGTTACGATCTACCACAATCCGGCCTGCGGGACGTCGCGCAACGTGCTCGGCCTGATCCGCGACAGCGGTGAGGAGCCGGTCGTCATCGAATACCTGAAGACCCCGCCGAGCCGCCCCGAACTCGTCGATCTGATCCGGCACATGGGCATTTCGGTGCGCGATCTGCTGCGCCGGAAGGGGACGCCGTACGACGAGCTGGGCCTGGACAACACTGACCTAACGGACGACCAACTGATCGACGCGATGATGGCGCACCCCATCCTCATCAACCGGCCAATCGTCATCACACCCCTAGTCGTGAAGCTCTGCCGACCCTCGGAAACGGTGCTGGACATCCTCCCCACGGGACAACGCGGTGCCTTCGCCAAGGAGGATGGCGAGCTGGTGGTGGACGAGCGCGGTCGTCGTAAAAAGGCAACATCATGAGCGACATGACAGCCGCTCCTGCACCGGCGAAGGTCTCCTCCATGGGTACCTTCGAGCGCTACCTCACTGTCTGGGTGGCGCTCTGCATCGTCGTCGGCATCATCCTCGGACAACTCCTGCCCGGCGTGTTCCGGACGATCGGTGCCGCGACGGTGGCCGAGGTGAACCTGCCGGTGGCCGTGCTGGTCTGGCTGATGATCGTGCCCATGCTGCTCAAGATCGATCTCGGCGCCCTCCGCCGCGTTGGCGGCCATTGGCGCGGCATCGCGGCGACCGTCGGCATCAACTGGCTGGTCAAGCCGTTCTCGATGGCGTTGCTCGGCTGGCTGTTCATCGGGCACCTGTTCCGGCCCTTTCTCCCGGCGGGACAGATCGATAGCTACATGGCCGGGTTGATCCTGCTGGCGGCGGCGCCCTGCACGGCCATGGTGTTCGTCTGGTCGAACCTCGTCGACGGCGAGCCGCATTTCACGCTCGGCCAGGTGGCGCTCAACGACGTCATCATGATCGTCGCCTTCGCTCCGATCGTCGGGTTGCTGCTGGGCCTCTCCTCGATCACCGTGCCCTGGAACACACTGATCCTCTCCGTCGTACTCTACATCGTCGTGCCGGTGATCGTCGCGCAGCTCTGGCGCCGCACCTTGCTGGGCAGCGGTGGGCATCAGGCGCTTGACCGTACCTTGCGCAGCCTGGCGCCGGTTTCGCTGCTGGCTTTGCTGTTGACCCTGGTGCTGCTGTTCGGCTTGCAGGGCGAGCAGATCGTGCGCCAACCCACGGTCATCGCCCTGCTGGCCGTGCCGATCCTCATCCAGGTCTATGCCAATGCCGGCCTGGCCTATTGGCTCAACCGCCGCCTCGGCGTGGCGTGGTGCGTGGCCGGCCCCTCGGCCCTGATCGGCGCCTCCAACTTCTTCGAGCTGGCCGTGGCGACCGCCATCGCTCTGTTCGGCTTCCAATCCGGCGCCGCCCTCGCTACCGTCGTGGGTGTGTTGGTGGAGGTTCCCGTCATGTTGACCGTGGTCCGGCTCGTCCGGTCAAGCCGCGGCTGGTACGAAGCCGGCGCTCGGCGCTCGGCCGCGCGCTGATGCGGCTGGGCAGATCGCGGACAATCGTCGTTCTCACCCTGGGGGCCACCCAAACCCTGGCCTGGGGGTCGACTTTCTACCTGCCGGCCGTTCTGGCGGACCCGGTCGCGGTGGATCTGCACCTGTCGCGGGATTGGTTCTTCGGCATCTTCTCGGGCTCCCTCCTGCTCTCCGCCTTTCTCGGCCCGGCGGTCGGCCGCTTTATCGATCGACGGGGGGGCCGCGACGTGCTGGCGCTGTCCAACATCGTGTTCGCGGCCGGCCTCGTGCTGCTGGCTCTGTCCGCCGGTCCGGTTGGGCTGGCAGCCGCCTGGACTGTCCTCGGTGTCGGGATGGCGCTCGGGCTTTACGAGCCGGCTTTCGCCACCCTGGCGGGGCTTTATGGCCGCGAGGCGAGAGGCGCCATCACCGGGATCACCTTGATGGCCGGCTTCGCCAGCACGATCGGCTGGCCCGTCACCAGCTTCCTGACCCAAATCGTCGGCTGGCGCGAGACCTGCCTCATCTGGGCGGCGCTGCATATCCTACTCGGACTCCCCGCCAACCGTCTGCTGGTGCCGGCGGCGCCCCCACCCGAGCGGCAGCCCGTCGGCGCGGAGGGAGAAGCGACGGCGGAGGCATCGACGACGCTCATTCTGCTGGCGACCATGTTCGGTGCCATGGCTTTCGTCTCCAGCGCCATGGCCGCCCATCTACCTCGAATCTTGGCCGCGTGGGGGGTAAGCCCGGCCGCCGCCGTGGGGGCCGCCGCTCTGGTCGGGCCCGCCCAGGTCGCGGCCCGGCTGGTGGAGTTCGGCATGCTGCGTCGCGTATCGCCGCTCGCCTCCGCGCGGCTGGCATCGGCCCTTCACCCGATCGGCGCCGCATGTTTCGCGGTACTGGGAGCCCCGGGTGCTATCGCCTTCGCACTGTTGCACGGCGCCGGCAACGGCATGCTGACGATCGCCAGGGGCACCCTGCCCCTCGCCCTGTTCGGCGCCGGCGGGTACGGCCTCCGCACAGGGTGGCTCGCGGCCCCCGCCCGCGTGACGCAAGCCGGGGCGCCGCTGCTGTTCGGACTGCTGCTGGATCGTGTCGGTCCAGGGGCGGCATTGCTGCTGTCCAGCGGGCTCAGTCTTGTCGGACTAGCCGCTTTGGCCGCCATGCGCATGCGGCGGCCAGCGGTCGCCTGAACGTCCGGCATAACGATCGCCCCCTATGCCAAGACCCCCCGGAGACTGTCTCTGGGGGACTGTCTCCGGAGGGCTTGTCTCCCGCGCCGCCGCCGCCTAGGCTCCCGCCGTATTCATTCGCGGCCACTCGTCAGGAAAACAACATCATGGATATGACCGGCGAATACCGCATCGCCGCCCCGCGCAGTCTTGTGTGGGCGGGGCTGAACGACGCGGAAGTCCTGCGCCAGAGCATCGTCGGCTGCGACGAGATCGACAAGACCTCCGACACCGAATTCACCGCCAAGGTGACCGCCAAGGTCGGGCCGGTGAAGGCGCGTTTCGGCGGCAAGGTGACGCTGAGCGATATCGATCCGCCGAACGGCTATACCATCACCGGCGAAGGCAGCGGCGGTGCCGCCGGGTTCGCCAAGGGCGGCGCCAAGGTGGCGCTGGTCGATGACGGCGACGGCACGCTGCTGAGCTACACCGTGCAGGCCAATGTCGGCGGCAAGCTGGCGCAGATCGGCTCTCGGCTGATCGATGCCACCGCCCGCAAGATGGCCGAGGATTTCTTCGGCCGGTTCGCGGCCCTGATGGCGGGCCAGGCGGCGGCTTCGTCCCCCGCGATCGAGCCGGCGGCGGCCGAGGCCGCGGCGTTCGGCCCCGGCCCCACGCAGACCGCGGCGGGCAGTCCCGCCGGGCTCGAACCCGCCCTGCTGCAGCCCGCCTTGCTCGAACCGGACGCCCTCGAGCCGGCGGCCCCCGCGGCGAAGCCAACCGTCGCGGCGACCTCGCCGACTCCGGCGGCCGGTGGTGGCCTGCATCCGATCGTCTGGATTGTCGGCGTCGTGGTCGTCGTCGGCGTCCTGGTCGCGATTATGGCTGTGAGATGACCATGAAAGCCGGGGGTGAAGGCTTGACCCCCGGCGCGCGCCGCACGACACTCCGGGAAGCGGCCGAACATTGAACGAAGTCGGCGGTCAAAGTGGGCGGACCGGCCGGTAACGACAAGCCGGCCAGGATCGATTTCGCGCCGCCCCGCATAACAGGGAGACATAGATGGCAACCCCCGTATCCATGAAGGTCAACGGCAAGACCACCTCCGCTTCCGTCGAACCGCGCACCCTGCTCGTCCAGTATCTGCGTGAGCATCTGGGCCTGACCGGCACCCATATCGGCTGCGACACCAGCCAATGCGGCGCCTGCGTCGTGCATGTCGACGGTGTATCGGTGAAAAGCTGCACCATGCTGGCGGTGCAGGCCGAAGGCGCCACCATCACGACCATCGAGGGTCTGGCGAACGACGAGACGCTACACCCGATGCAGGCGGCATTCCGCGAGCATCACGGGTTGCAATGCGGCTTTTGTACCCCCGGCATGGTGATGAGCGCCGTCGATCTGGTGCGGCACAACCCCAAGCCCAGCGATCCCGAGATCCGCGAATGGCTGGAAGGCAACATCTGTCGCTGTACCGGCTATCACAACATCGTCAAGGCGGTGAAGGCAGGCGCCGAGGCGATGGGCGGGAGTGCGTCCCATGGGTGACGTACCGAGTATCGGCTCGCCGGTCCGCCGCAAGGAGGATATGCGCTTCCTGACCGGCCAGGGCACCTACACGGACGACATCAACCGGCCAGGCCAGCTCTACGCCTATGTGCTGCGCAGCCCGCATGCCCATGCGGCGATCGGCTCGATCGACAGCGCGGCGGCGAAGGCGGCACCCGGCGTCACGGCGGTGTTCACCGGCCATGACATGGTGGCCGACGGCGTGGGCGGCCTGCCCTGTGGCTGGCAGATCCATTCCAAGGATGGTTCGCCGATGGTCGAACCGCCGCATATGCCGCTGGTGACCGATACCGTCCGGCATGTCGGCGACCCGGTCGCCGTGATCATCGCCGATACCCGCGAACAGGCCGAGGACGCGGCCGAACTGATCGAGATCGATTATCGCGTGCTGCCGGCGGTGGTCGCCACGACCGACGCGCTGACCTCCGGCAAGCCCAAGGTCTGGGATACCGGCAATCTCTGCTACGATTGGGAGATCGGCGACCGGGCCGCGGTCGATGCCGCCTTCGCCAAGGCGGCGCATGTCACCAAGCTGGATTTGGTCAACAACCGGCTGGTGGCGAACCCGATGGAGCCGCGCGCGGCGATCGGCGATTACGACCGGGGCACCGGCGACTACACGCTCTATACGACCAGCCAGAACCCGCATGTCATCCGCCTGCTGATGGGCGCATACGTGCTGCATCTGCCGGAGCACAAGCTGCGCGTCGTGGCGCCGGATGTCGGCGGCGGCTTCGGCTCCAAGATCTACCACTATGCCGAGGAGGCGATCGTCACCTGGGCTTCGGCCAAGGTGAAGCGCCCGGTGAAATGGACCGCCGACCGGTCCGAGGCGTTCCTCAGCGACGCGCAGGGCCGCGACCATGTGAGCCATGCGGAGCTGGCGCTCGACGCCGACGGCAAGTTCCTGGCGCTCCGGGTCGAGACCACCGCCAATCTGGGCGCCTATCTTTCGACCTTCGCGCCGGCGATCCCGACCATTCTCTACGCCACCTTGCTGGCCGGCACCTATACGACGCCGGCGATCCATTGCGCGGTCAAGGCGGTGTTCACCCACACCATCCCGGTCGATGCCTATCGCGGCGCCGGTCGGCCCGAGGCGACCTATCTGCTGGAGCGGATCGTCGATATGGCGGCGGCGGAAACCGGGATCGATCCGGGCGAGTTGCGCCGGCGCAACTTCATCCCGCGCGACGCCTATCCGTACCAAACGCCGGTGGCGCTGAACTACGACAGCGGCGACTATTTCGCGACCCTGTCGATGGCGCAGGAGGCCGCCGATTACGCGGGCTTTCCGGCGCGTCAGGCGGCGGCCCGCGCCAAGGGCAAGCTGCGCGGCATCGGCATGGCCACCTATATCGAGGCCTGCGGCATCGCCCCGTCGGCGGTCGCCGGTGCCCTCGGCGCCCGCGCCGGTCTCTACGAAACCGCGGAGGTCCGGGTGCATCCCACCGGCAGCGTCACGGTGTTCACCGGCACGCATAGCCATGGCCAGGGCCACGAGACCACCTTCGCGCAGGTCGTGGCCGATGGGCTGGGCATCCCGATCGAGCAGATCGAGGTCGTGCATGGCGACACGGACAAGATCCCGTTCGGCATGGGCACCTATGGCTCGCGCTCGCTGGCGGTCGGCGGGTCCGCGGTGGTGAAGGCGATCGACAAGGTGGTCGCCAAGGGCCGCAAGATCGCGGCCCACCTGCTGGAGGCGGCCGAGGCGGATATCGAATTCCGCGACGGCAAGTTCCAGGTCGCTGGCACGGACAGATCGAAGAGCTTCGCCGAGATCGCCCTCGCCGCCTATGTGCCGCACAACTACCCGATCGAAACCCTGGAACCCGGCCTCGACGAGACCGCGTTCTACGATCCGAAGAACTTCACCTATCCATCGGGCTGCCACATCGCCGAGGTCGAGATCGACCCGGATACCGGCGTCACGAAGATCGTGAAGTTCACGGCGGCGGACGATTTCGGCCGGATCATCAACCCGATGATCGTCGAGGGTCAGGTGCATGGCGGCGTCGCCCAGGGCATCGGCCAAGCCCTGATGGAAAGCTGCGTCTACGACCCGGTGAGCGGGCAGCTGTTGACCGGGTCCTACATGGATTACTGCATGCCACGGGCGGACGACCTGCCCTCCTTCGACGTCGCCACCAACACGACGCTGTGCACGCATAATCCGCTCGGCGTCAAAGGGTGCGGCGAGGCCGGCGCGATCGGCGCGCCGCCGGCGGTGATGAACGCGGTGATCAACGCGCTGAAGCCCTATGGCATCACCCATATCGACATGCCGGCGACGCCCCAGAAACTCTGGCGGCTGATCGCGGACCACACCCCCTTCCCCGTCGCGGCGGAATAAGGAACCGAAGCCATGTATGAATTCTCCTATCAGGCGCCGACCTCGCTCGCCGCCGCCAATGCCGCGATCGCCGCCGCCGAGGACGGCAAGCTGATGGCCGGGGGCATGACCCTGATCCCGACCCTGAAGCAACGCCTCGCCCGCCCTTCCGACGTCATCGATCTCAGCAAGATCACCGAGCTGAAATCGATCCGGCGAGAGGGCAACACCCTGGTCATCGGTGCCATGACGCCCCATGCGATGGTCGCGGACTCATCGGTGGTGAAGGAGGCGATCCCGGCGCTGGCCGCCTTGGCCGGCAATATCGGCGATCCGGCGGTGCGCAACCGCGGCACCATCGGCGGCTCGATCTGCAACAACGACCCGGCGGCGGATTACCCCTCCGCCCTGGTGGCCTTGGGGGCGACGGTGAAGACCGATCGGCGCAGCCTGTCGGCCGAAGAGTTCTTCACCGGGATGTTCGAGACGGCGCTCGAACTGGACGAGATCGTCACCTCGGTCAGCTTCCCGATCCCGGAGAAAGCGGCTTACGCCAAATTCCCCAACCCGGCATCGCGCTATGCCGTGGTCGGCGTGTTCGTCGCGAAGACCGGCGGGGCCGCCAAGGTCGCGGTGACCGGCGCCGGCGCCTCGGTATTCCGGGCGATCGAGATGGAGACGGCCCTGGCCAAATCCTTCTCGGCGACCGCCCTCGACGGCATCAAAACGCCGGAGGATGGCCTCAACAGCGACATCCACGCCAGCGCCGCCTATCGCGCCCATCTCATCACCGTGATGGCGAAACGAGCGGTCGCCGCCTGCGGCTGAACCGCCTATCGATGAGCCGCTTCCTCGGCGAAGCGGCTCATCGCCTCATTCCGCCGCGTCGAGATGGCGGGAGATCGTGGTGCGTTCGCCCAGCAATCCTCTGGGCCGCAGCAGCAGCGCCGCCGACAGCATGACGCCGATCGCCACGATCTGAAGCGCCGCGGCGCGGGCCTGGGCTTCCGGCGGAAAGACGGCGCCGATCGCCATGCCGGACAGGCTCCATATCGCCCAGATCAGCACACCGCCCAGGATCGCGCCGCGGCTATTGCCTGAGCCGCCGATGATCAGCATGGTCCAGACCTGGAAAGTCAGGTTCGACTGGTAATTGTCCGGCGCGATGAAGCCGATGAAATGCGCCTGCACGGCACCGCCCAGCCCCATGACGGCGCCACCCAAGGCGAAGGCGCTCAGTCGATAGGTCCGTGGGCTTTTGCCCAGGGACATCGCCGCCTGCTCGTCCTCGCGGATGGCCCGCAATACCCGCCCCCAGGGGCTGCGCACCAGCCGCTCCAACGCGAGATAGACGACCAGGACCAGGACCGCCACGACCGCGAGATTGGCCAGGCCGAAGAACAGCGGCGTTTCGGCCAAACCGGCGAAGGGGCGCGGAATGAAGCCGATGCCGAACGGCCCCGCGGTTAGCGCCTTGGCGTTGAGCACGACAAGCTGGATCGCCACGGCGATGCCGAAGGTGCTGATGGCGAGATAATCCGCCCGCAATCTGAGCGTCACCGCGCCGATGAAGGCCGAAGCAGCCCCGGCGGCGAGCATGGCGCCGATCCAGCCCAGCGCGATCGGCAGTTCGTAGCCGCCCAGATGGTCCGGCGTCGACGGCGTCGTCAGGATCGCCGACGTATAAGCGCCGATCGCGACGAAGCCGGCGATGCCCACATTAAACAGGCCGGTCTGCCCCCATTGCAGGTTGAGGCCGAGGCAGATGATCGAATAGCTGAGCGCCGTGGTCAGGAAGAAAACGCCGTAGCCGAGCAGGCCCAGAGTGAAGAAATCGACGATCATGCCGGCTTTCCAAAAATGCCCGTCGGCCGGACCAACAGCACGGCGATGAGCAGCAGGAAGGCGATCGCGGCCCGCCATTCGGCACCGACCCATTGAACCGCGACGGCTTCGCCGATCCCGACGATGACGCCGCCCAGCAGGGCACCGGGCACGCTGCCGATCCCGCCCAGGATGGCGGCCGCGAACAGCGGCAAGAGCAGATCGGCGCCCATGAAAGGGCGGACCTGCACCAGGATGCCGATCATCACCCCGGAAGCACAGGCGAGTGCCCCGCCCAGCATCCATGTGACCCGGATCACCCGATTGACGTCGATGCCGACGACCCGCGCCAGCGTCGGGTTCTCGCTGACCGCCTGCATCGATCGGCCGATCTGGGTGCGCGTCACCAGCAGATGCATGCCGAGGCCCAGGATCGCCGCCATCGCGACCAGGACCAATTGATCGGGCGTCATCCGAACGCCGAAACCGATCGGCATGGTGATCTGCAACTCTCGGCTGAAATAGACCGGCCGTGAGGTGAAGATGAATTCCAGCAGGCTACGCAGCGCCATGGAAGCGCCGAAGCTCGCCATCACCACGGTGATCGACTTCGCCTCGTCGCGCAGGTGACGAAACAGCACGAGATCGAGCAGCAGCGCCAAGCCGCCGGTCAGCAGCGTGGCGATCACGCCCGCCGAGACAACGCCCCAGCCGAACGAGAACGGGTCGATCGGCTCGGCGGCACTGCCCGCCAGCCAGCCGAACACGCCGCTGACCACCAAGGTCGCATAGGCGCCCCACGAGATGAACTCGCCATGGGCGAAGTTGGAAAAGCGCAGGATGGCGTAAGTCAGGGTGACGCCGATCGCACCGAGGCCGATCATCAGCCCGGTCAGCACCCCATCCGCGACGAACTGCAGATTCATGACCGAGGCGCCGGCGCTGCCCGCATGCCGCCGAGATACAGCTCGGCTATCATCGGGTCGCCCCACAGCGCACGGGCCGTACCTTCATGGCGGTTGGCGCCTTCGACCAGGACATAGCCCCGATCGGCGATCGCCAGGCCGGCCCGGGCGTTCTGCTCGACCAGCACGATGGTGATGCCGCGCTGCCGGATCTCGGTCAGGTTGGCGAAGACCAGATCGACCAGCTTAGGCGACAAGCCGGCGGAGGGCTCGTCCAGCATCAGCACGGCGGGGGCCACGATCAGCGCGCGGGCCACGGCGACCATCTGGCGCTGGCCGCCGGACAGGCGCCCGGCCGGCAAGCGCCGCTGCCGGGCCAGATCGGGAAAGAAGCCGTAGATCTCCTCGATCCGCTCCGCCCTCAGGCGTGCCGCCAGGATGCCGCCCGCGAGCTGCAGATTGTCGTCCACCGACAGCGAGGCGAAGACGTTCTCAGTCTGCGGGACGAAAGCGAGCCCCTCGCGAACCATGCGGTGCGCGGGCAACCGGGTGATGTCCGTGCCGGCCAGCGCGACGCTGCCCGAGCGGATCGGCACCAGTCCGGCGATCGCCTTGATCAGGGTCGATTTGCCGGCGCCGTTCGGGCCGAGCACCACGACGATCTCCCCCGCCATGACGGTCATCGATGCCCGGTTGACAATCGGCACGCCGGGATCGTAGCCCGCGACCAGATCGCGGACTTCCAGGATCGGCTCGCCTACTCCTGGTTGGGATGCCGTCATGCGCCGCCGCCCAGATAGGCCTCGACCACGCGGGGATCGGAGGCGACTTCCGCCGGCGTGCCTTCGCGGAGCACCTGCCCCGTGGCCATGACGACGACCCGGCCGCACAGGCGGGCGACCATGTCCATATTGTGCTCGATGATCAGGAAGGTGGTGCCCCGCCGGTTGATCTCACCGATCCGGTCGATGATCACCTCCAGCAGGCTGGGATTGACCCCCGCGGCCGGTTCGTCGAGCAGGATGATGGTCGGATCGGCCATCAGCACCCGCGCCAGTTCGAGCAGTTTGCGCTGGCCGCCGGACAGCATCCGGGCGGGATCCCGCGCGAGCCGCGACAGCATCACGAAATCCAGCAGACCCATCGCCTTCTCGAAGGTCCGGCGCTCCTCCCGGGCGACCCGCCCAGGCAGGCACCAGTTCGGCAAGATGCGCTCGCCGGTCTGGCGCTGTTGCCCCAGCATGACGTTCTCGACCACGCTCATATCCGCGAAGGGCCGCGGGATCTGGAAGGTCCGGCCGAGGCCATGGCCGATCCGGTGCTCGGCCGAGGATTTTTCGATCGAGTGGCCGCCGAGCAGGATGCGTCCGGAACTCGGCCGCTCGCTGCCCGCCAGGAGGTTGAACATGGTGGTCTTGCCGGCACCATTCGGACCAATCAACCCGGCGATCTCGCCAGCGCGCACCGCCAGGGACACGCCACCGACCGCGACGGTGCCACCGAAGCGTTTGACGATTTTTTCCGCGACCAGAATCGGTGCTGCCGCTTCCGTTATCCCGCTCCGTTCGATCACGACCTCTGCTTCCGCCAACCCCGCACCACCTCGAAGATTTTGATCTTTGATTTGTGATCAAACTTTGTATGATCACGTTAATCACGGCACCGGATTACCGGCAAGAACAATTGGTGGCGGCAATCCATGGGTGTGCGCAAGACGAACGGCGCTGGCAAAGCTGCCCTCAGCGAGGGTTTGCAGCTAACGCCCGTGCCTCGGCAGACGGTGCAGGACCGGGTCTATCTGGAGCTGCGCAAGGCGCTGATCTGTGGGTTGTTCGAGCCCGGCCAGGTGCTGACCATCCAGGAGTTGGCGGCATCGCTGGACACCAGCACCATGCCGGTTCGCGAGGCCTTGCATCGGCTGATTTCCGAACACGCGCTGGAGGCCCTGCCCAACCGGTCGGTGCGCGTGCCGCTCGCCGATCTGGACCGGCTCGACGACCTGCTGCGCGCCCGCATCCTGATCGAAGGAACGGCCCTCGAATTGGCCACCCCTCGGCTGAAACGCGGCGAATTCGGCGAGCTCAAGGCGCTGACCCGCAATTACGACCGCGCCATGGCGATGCGCGGCAGCCAGGCGACCGAGACCGAACTCGAGCTTAACCGGGCGTTCCATTTCCTGATCTATCGGGCCTCGGGATCGGCTGTGCTGCTGCCAATCATCGAGAGCCTCTGGCTGCAATGCGGCCCTTACGTCCGCGCCGCGGTGCGCGCCTTCGACCAGCGTCTCGACCTCTGGGCCCTGCATTACCACGCCGAGATCGTGGCCGCCCTGGAGGCCCAAGACGTGGCCGCCGCCCGCGCCGCCCTGGCGGCCGATATCGGCCGCGCCTTCGACATGCTGCGCAGCCCGCAGGGCGAGCCGAAAACTTCGACCGACGACCAACGCAAGAGGGGATGATGAGAGCAGCACTGTTTCGGACCGCGACGGCGATCAGCCTGATCACGGGAACTTTGATGACCGGTACCGCCCATGCCGAGGATTGCAAGATCACCGTGGGGCTGGTGTTCGAACTGACCGGGCCCGCCGGCGAATACGGCCAGGCCGGCGCCAAATCGGTCGAGATGGCGTTCCGCGACATCAACGATGCCGGCGGCGCGCAGGGCTGCAAGCTGGTCACGGATACCCGCGACTCACAGAGCCAGGGCAATGTCGCGGTCGATGCGGCCACCCAGCTCGTCCAGGTCAAGAAGGTGCCGGTCGTGATCGGCGGCATCATCTCCTCGACCACGATCCCGATGCTGACCTCGGTCACGGCACCGGCGAAGGTGGTGCAAATCTCCCCCGCCTCCTCCTCGCCGACGCTCACCACTCTCGGTCGAGAGGGCAAGACCAACGGCGTGTTCTTCCGGACCATCACCTCGGACGCGCTGCAAGGCGTCGTGGCGGCGAAATACGCGCTCGATCACGGTTTCAAGAAGCTCGCCATCATCCGCGCCAACAACGATTACGGCGTCAATCTGGAAGCGGAATTCTCTCGCGCCTACAAGGCGCTGGGCGGCCAGATCGTCTCCGTCACCCCCTATAACGAGAAGCAGTCGAGCTACCAGGCCGAGGTGACCGCGGCCATGGCCGGCAAGCCGGACGGCCTTTACCTGATCAGCTATCCGGTCGACGGGGCGACCATCGCCCGCGCCTGGATCTCCCAGGGCGGCGTGCAGAAATTCCTGCTGAACGACGGCATGAACAGCCCGGACTTCATCCAGAGCGTCGGCGCGAAATACCTGAAGGAGGCTTATGGGACATCATCGGGCACCAGCCCGACGGCCTCGACCGAGTATTTCAACGCCAACTACAAAGCCTTCTCGACCATCGATCCGGCCAATCCGGCGGCGGATCGCTCCTACGACGCCGGGGCGATCATCGGCCTCGCCATCGCCGCGGCGGGCTCCCAGGACCCGACCGCGATCCGCGACGCGATCTTCAAGGTCGAGGACCCGAAGGGCACGGTCATCCATGCCGGCAAGGCGGAA